>Ga0209636_10001357_pt1 | contig 24569 bp, 24 predicted proteins | sample DeeMarSWOR152_54_FD_187464 | JGI IMG/M metagenome (GOLD analysis project Ga0209636, IMG submission 187464) | Marine sediment microbial communities from White Oak River estuary, North Carolina - WOR-1-52-54 (SPAdes) (version 2) | ecosystem: Environmental > Aquatic > Marine > Intertidal zone >...
AAAGTTTAACGATGAATAGTAGTGATAGAAGGCATCTAACCCTGGAATCACTTGAGACTTAATGGTTGCGTTTGAGAAGACAGCACTGATAAGATAATGTCTTTCATATTCGTGTTTAAAAAGACTGGCGTTGCGACTTTTGAAACTCCAGACAACGTTAATGGTTTCATCATGCAAGTAAAAGAGAGAATGTCCACAAAGACTCAGAAGATCGCTCGATAGTGGAAGGTGCAAATAGTCATGGATGTCAAGCTTGCCAAATAACTTTTCGGAATCTATCCATTGATTTGATTGGCCATTATAACTGGTTTTGAACAGTTCACCCTCTTTGTTATAATAGACATCAAAGTCATCTTCTCGGGATTCATTTTGAATTATCAGGAAATTAGTCATAGAATACAGGTCTGAGAAAGCTAGGTCCTCCAGTTTAACTGGGACCGACCAGCTCCGATCCTCCAGTTCGTAAGAATGATAAAAGTAACGATCACCAAAATCATACTTCTGAGTTTGATGAAGAAAGAGGAGATGGGTTTGGCCTGAATCTGAGCGGAAGGCTCTGGGAGTGTGGGAATCAAAATCGCGGGAAGCCGATACAGATGTAATCAAACTGGGTAGAGAGTTTTTATTCTGCAACAGGAGAGCTCCTGAGTACAAAGAAGCAAACAAAAGAAGCAGGATGATGGCCAGACTTTTTGAAGTCTTCATTAATGGTTTCTTGTCAGGAGTCTTATTATTCCTCATTTTTACATTTCACAATCCTTTTAGCCCTCATTTAGGCATTATTGGTTCACAATTGAAACGATAAACTCGAGAATAATCGAGAAAAGGGAAGGGTTAAGATTTTAAAAGTCAAAATTTCCATCACCGTAATATCGATCTTGATAATGATTAACAACATCATATGTATCCGAATGCATGACATTGTCCCATGATCCACTTCCAGTCATAATATATCCTGAAGAAGAAAGATCCTCAGCCTTATAGGTATGGAGCACCTCATGAATGGTTGTATGATCAATATTCAGGTTCATAACTGGCCAAACTGGAAAACCTCCAATACATATCCAATAGCCTCCCATGGCAATACCCATATTTGAATGTCCTACTGTTATACCTATATTGCTAGTACCATCCTCATTTAATCCACCAAGGGTAGCAAAAAGGAGGTCAAATCCATGATTATTAGAATCAGTTCCCGTTCTCTCTTGCCAATCACCACTTTTCCCTAAGGCTGCTCCTCCAGCAGGTGCTAAATAGTCATAAAAAAGATCATTTATTTTATAAGAGGAAGGATTCCATTCAAAGGTCTTACTATGAAAGTTAATGTTGAAAAGTGTTTTTAGGTCGGTAGTTCCTCCGTAAGAGAAATCCCAGCTCTCAATGAAGTCGAACCATCCATTAACGGTTTTTCCAAAATCATCAGCAAAGGCAGGGAACAAAGAGTCATATAAATGTGCCACAAATACATAATTATCCGTAGAATTCCTCATTTTAAATTGCCCTTCTGAGACGGAAGGATAATCAGTATCCGACCAAGATCCGCCAGGTTTCCAACCCGTGACATACACTTCATTAACATTGTATAATCCTTTATTAAGTGCATATGTCTTCCCTGAAGTAGTGAAGATTTTGTTCAAATAATCATGCACTTCCAAGGTTTCGAGTTGACCAACGTAAGTATATTCATTTTAATATGGTGTCCAATCCTCCCAAGTCTCTTGATAAGGAGAGTATGGAACATGATGTTCTAGTTTATATTTCAACTTATCAACTCTTCGCTCCTCAGAGCAAGGATTGTGAATCCAGGTCTTAACACATGCTTTCTGACCTTTATTACGGTCGTAAGCAAAGAAACTAGTGATATATGGCTCGTAAGCCTGAATACCAGCACCACCCCCGCCCGAGGGGGTTTGAGGTTGGGTTTGTTCCGGCCACTGAGGGGTGATAAGTGTGGAGTATCGCAATCCAAAGGAGGTCATGTCAAGTAAGTAGTTTCGAGGAAGTACAGTTGTATTATATGTTCTCAACGTGAATAGGACTCTAAAATGATCCTGGTTTGCTGTTTTGTTCAAAGCATTTCCATTCGAGAGTAATTCAATTACTGGAGTTCCATTAGCTAGGATGGCTACTTCAAAATCATCAGGAATTTGAATGTTGAAATCTGAATCTGAAAGGTTATTAGGTTCCCTCATTCTTATAAACCTTCTTATCTGAGGGTTTCACATTCCAATCCTCTTACCCAAATCTCAGGCCCTACTACCGTCATGCGATTTGGAAACGGCAATTAGACGTTTTTTTGTGCATTTCTCCTCAATTCCTAAAGAATTTATGGTCTTGCACTATTAAATTGGCGATTACCAGTAAATGGTTTCTTAAAGAGTTATGACCATGGTTCATGGATTCTGTTAAGTAATGTAGTTCCTTACTATTGTAAATATACTTATAAAGTGTCCAGATGTTCGTAGACACCTCCTTTATTTCATGTGCGAGATTATTAAAGTCAATTTTTTCCCTCATTTTCTTGGCTTGCCATGTATAACGACTGGTTACTGGTGAACGGATCTTTCGAGTAACACCAGCAGCCCACTGATCATAAATATGGAAGATGCTTATTAGCGGATCGTATGTTTTCTCATGATGGTTTCGCAATCGTTTTACGAAGTTTTCATCTTCTAAGGGTGTAGATAGAAAAGTTTGAAAACTCTGGCTTGGAATTTAAGGTGTATTAGAGGATCAGGACTTACAAGGGAAGATTTTGAACAAGTATTATCTGAATTCAAACAAACCCCACAAATTGAAGAAATTAGGGACATTGTAGAGAAAACTGACATTTTTGGGAATTTTAAAGGGACAAAAGATTTGTGCGATTTTTGTGAATTCCTCCGTACATCATGGGATCGGACGCTATTTAACGGACAAGGGGTATTTCCGAGGAGGTGATGCGAAGTACTGCAACGTTAAACGACATCTCCTCCGTAGAGAAAAAACAAGTGAACAATAATGGATGACAGATAAATGTTTTAAAATGATGAAATAACTATTGGAAGAATAGGCTAGTGCTCAGTGGTTGAGATAAATAGGAACGTGTCGAACATAAAGGTCTTGGGAAACGCAGCGAAAGCAGTAGGACAGCCACTGGAACCATTCACCTACAAACAACCAAAAATAGATACACATGATGTCCTGGTTTCGGTAACACACTGCGGTCTGTGCCATACTGACATCCACGCTATCAACAACTACTACGGAATAACCACCTTTCCCTTTGTCCCTGGTCACGAGATTGTTGGATATGTGTCGGCTGTGGGTAGTGCAGTATCTGGCCTCAAAGAAGGTGATAGGGTCGGCATAGGCTGGCAGGGTCGTTCGTGCATGAAATGTGAGTGGTGTTTGCAGGGCGAAGAACAACTCTGTATGGACATCGTGTCGTCAGGAACATGGGTTCCCTACGGCGGTTTCTCGACCTCTGTCTGTGTAGATAGTCGTTTTGCCTACCCAATTCCTGACACCATGCCCTCTGAAGTGGCTGCAGTACTCATGTGTGCTGGGATCACGGTTTACTCACCACTCCGTTCTTACTCAGCTCAACAAGGGAAGAAAATTGGCATTATCGGCGTAGGAGGGCTGGGTCACCTCGCATTACAGTTCGCTCACGCCCTCAACTACGAAGTAACCGCCATTTCCTCCTCTCCAGATAAGAAGGAGCAAGCGCTAGCATTTGGCGCAGACCACTTCATTGTTTCAAACAACCAGGCCAGCATGCAACGGGCGATGTTCAGCTTCGACCTGCTGTTATTTACTGCTCATGGTAAGATAAAATGGGAAGTACTGTTGAATACCCTGAAGAAAAATGGGGAACTGATCCTTACTGGCTTCCCAGACATAGTGTTCAATTCGACTGACCTCGTGGCACACCAACTAACGATCACTGGTTCCTTCCTTGGCAATCGGGTTACAATGCGAGAGATGCTTTCGTTCGCACAGGAGCACAGCATCGTTCCCAAGGTAGAGTTAATGCCCATGACAAAGGTAAACGAAGCTATTCGAAAGGTTAAGGAGAACAAGGCACGCTACCGAATTGTTCTATACAACGACATCGAGAAAGTGGGACTCTAACTTCTCACGAGTTGAGAGGAGCGCGAGGATTAAAAAATTGGTTTCTATAGTAGAATAAGGTTAGTATATACCCTGGTGAGAGGTGTTCGAAACTTTTATCCCCGAACGTAAGAGAGGGAGTAGGGGTGAGTGTGATTTCCTGTTAAAAGGTTATGCGAAACAAGAAGCAGATCGCAAAGGAAGCATAGCTGAGTATGGATAGCTACTGAGTCATCTCCAAGAACAGAAGGATGTTCAAGGGAGAAATTATTTTCTAAACGGGCAATTACGCGTTCAACGGTCTTACGGATGTTTTTTTGCTCAATTGTTAATGTAGATCGTGTAGCACTCCGAGCATACACATCGATATAGGGAGTGGCCTTAAATAAGCGCTTTAACGCATCTTTAATTCCCTCGGTACCGAACTCACTATCCGCATATACCTCTATTTCCCTTAAAAGTCCTCCATACTGTTGAGACATCGACTTTAGAAATGTTCGAATTGATTCTTCACTTTGCTTGTACTTTGCAGTTAGCTGTAAGAATAGTGGTATTCCTAAGGAAGGTAATATTGCCAACAATCCCCCACGTCCCATAAAATGTTGATCTTTGGGAGCACAATAATTTAAGGTGATAGTTGGATCTTTAAGACGATGAGGAGTATGGAACACGAAACGAAGGGCTTCTATCCGCTGATATTGGGCACTCTTAAGAGCTACTCCCAGCTGTCGAAGTACACGCGCCACTTCTGTCACGGTTGCATATTCGATCTCAGATGTGTTGGGAAGAGCTTTCAAGACAGCTAAGAAATCTTGATAGGTTTTTGCCGCCTTCCATCCTTTTTCAAGCCCAAGTACCTCCTTTCGATTGGTTCTCCCAAAAATATAATAGTGGTTACGTTGATTGGAGGGAATATCCCACAAATACTGGTGAATCCAGACTTTTAATTTGTCTACTAACGGGGCTGAGTTTGCACGCTGTTTTGGGAATTTGGAGATGATGTGGTTCAGGTTTAATTCCTGATAAAATTGCTTCGCCAGTTTTTTATTGAATTTTGGGATTTTTAGACATTTTTTCATATTCAAATACGAATAGACTGGAAAAGAATCTAAAACAACTTTTGAGGTATCAATTATCCCTTTCTTGAGCAATTTCAACCCGAGTAAAAAACCCATTCGTCTGAATCCCTCTTCTCCTGCATCTTTGAGGAACCGACGTAGACTTGACCTAGTATATGGATCTACGGGCGCCTCCAGAATTTGTTGGAGTTCTGGTGACTTGTTCAGTCTATTTACTGCAGTTTTTTGCGGTCCAGGAGCAAAAAATTTCCACCAAATCACAAAACGTAATTGAAATCGTCTATTGGTTGCTGGTCGTCCTCTCCTCTTGTTTAATTTATCCACTATGGGATATATCAGCTTTAACAGTGGTGCAATCTTTTGAAAAAATAACCGTATTCTTTCCAGTGAGTAACTATCCCACAGGACGTTTTGGTACAAGTGTTTATAATACTCGCTTCTGACATACACAATAGTTAAAAACGAGGTCACAATCACCCCATAACTGAGCAAGAGCAGTGTGATGGGCATTTTTCGTCGAATGTTTTCCTCACCTCTCTCGCTCAATAATAATCATATTATCGTCGGATTATTGTTCTTCCATCTCCCCCGAGAAGTCAAAAAAGAAAAAATTAGAATTTCGCGCACATCTCACCCTGGTATATATTTTTCATAACCTAGCCAACGTTTAACGATAAATTCAAGTATTATCCATAATGAAATTTCACGGAAGCTAGTTTTAACAATTATAATGTTTGTTTGAAGACGTTTGAAAGACACGTCATCTAGTGTATATGAAAGAATATTTACATTTAAACTAATCTTAGGCACATTATCTACAAAATATAATTAAGGAACTAAAAAATGATTAAAAGGAGGATAATGAATAATGGAATGTACCTTGTGTAAGGAACAAATAAAAGATTATACCCCTGAATTTAATCAACTTGAGATTAATGAATCAATTAGTGTTCATATTTGTCAATCATGTGTTAATAAGTTTGTTAAATGGCAACAAAGAAAATACGCTAAATTATTTCCTACTAAACATACTAAAAAGCTGTTTAAGGAATAAAACCTATGAAAGCCAGCTTTAACAATTATAATTATTGTTTAACGATGTGGAGAAAAGTTGTTTACTAATAACCAACAAGATTGTAGGATATAATTCGATTTTCAGCTTTTCTTAAATGTTCAACTATTGTTGATTTATTTATCCCTGGTTTTTTTGTAAACTCTCCAGCAGTTATTTTTCGTTGGAATTCATAATAACCATTCTTTTTGGCTTACAGAGATCTTTATCCACATAAATCTGTTGCCAAACTTGAGGTTGAAACCTGTTTTTCCCATTAATGGGATCGGGAGGGGAGTACTATTAAGAATTTCTAGTGTCCTTATGGCAAGATCTTCAGCCAATCCTTCTCCTGCATTCCAAAAAACTGTTGACTCTTCTAATGGTGATTTTAAATCATCTAGGTATTTGGCAGAAGTCTTCAATTTTTGTTTGACAATATACTTGATATATGTAGGTACTGACAACATTGTGACTTTCTTGGGTAGGATTATTGTAAAAGTGTCCATAAAGTTGAACAGCCTGTTCGGAATTGCGAACACATTGTACTAATTTGAGGCCTTGCTGTTCGATTGTATATATATTTAAAGATGTAATCTAGAGAAATAATCGCTCCTAGTATGCGTAAAGATGTTTATAATGAAATTAGAAGGGAAATTAAGAAAGTAAGGCCATCAATAGGTTATATTGAGAATGATGTTGTCATTGATCTCCAGGTTCAAACATAGAATACAAAAAGGTATAGTTAGGATTTTATCTTTGTATCAAAGGTGGTAGTAATCGTTATGTCAAAATCGAAACAAATCATCTTAGATTTGAGCGATAACACAGATCTGTCAATAATTAAAGCAAAAATCAAAGAAGCATTAGCCCATAGCATACATGATTTTATTCTCTCTCTTGAAGTCGATTCATCAAATATATTTCTCGATCCCAAAACCTCACCCATTACTTTTCTGAAAATCACTGATTTTAAATCTGTCCACCAAATTTCAGCTAATTCAGAGCCTGAGTTACGCTCTTTGTTTGAATCATCAGCCAGAATTTGTCTTGATCTTTCAAAAAATGAATGGGAAATTATTCCATTGGAAAATATAATAGCATGGGCGACAAATACTACCTGTAAGATCTATTCTAGAGTTCATTCCCTTGAAAAACTCAATTTACATTTTCAAATCCTTGAAAAAGGTGTTGATGGTGTAATTATTGATGAAAAAGCACTAGACTATGCTGAATTAGATAAGGTCCTGTTAAAATTAACTACTACACTTTTATCGTTAACTGAAGTAAAAGTTGTTGAAATCAAGTCAGTAGGTTCTGGTGATCGTTGTTGTTTAGATACTGCAGTTCTTTTAGACGATACGGAAGGAATGTTAATTGGTAATTTTGCTAGTGGATTTTTTCTTATTAGAGCAGAAAATGTTCTTACAGATCAGATATCTCCTCGGCCTTTCCGGGTCAATGCGGGGGCTGTTCACTGTTACCTTTACACACCCGTTAAAACCTTCTATTTATCAGAATTAAAATCGGGATCGGAAGTTTTTGTTATCAATAACAAAGGACGTGGGCGTTGTGTACCACTTGGTCGTAACAAAATTGAACAGCGCCCAATGGTTCAAGTTACAGCTGTAACGGCTGCGGATAAAGAATCAATCAGCATCATTGTGCAGCTAGCTGAAACAATAAGATTTGGAGCTAGAACAGAACGGGGATTTATAACTGTTGACCAGCTTAAGACTGGTGATAAGGTTTTAGCATATTTTCCTTCAGGTAAAGCTAGGCACTTTGGAACGGAAGTCAATGAGTTCATCCAAGAAAAATAACCATATTTGTGGCGTTGTTGCCACTAAGACCGTTGATGAAGCGTTAACAATCATGGAAAGATATAATTTCTTAAGATTCATCGAAATTAGAGTTGATTATTTCGATAACCCAATAGAAGCATTGAGAGAGATTTCTGAAGAAAACGTTGAGTTACCAACAAAATATATACTCACATACCGTTATCCTGAACACCAGAATTCATGGTATTTTGTTGAACAGGTGTATACAAAAATTATCAAGCTAAAACCACCAATGGTTGATTTTGATTTTTCAATAGTAAAACTGAATCCTGCATTCCTAGATCTATGTAAAAAATATCAAGTCAAACCTATTTTATCAGCTCATCTCAAAAATACTCCAGAAGTAAAACAATTAAAACAACTACATAATGATATAAAAAATCTAGCATCTAGTAGTGTTAAAAAGATAGTTACAACAGCTCATTGTCTGGAAGACAACTTTACTACTTTATCTTTCTTGAAATCATCTTCAAAAAATGATCTAATTTCTTTTAGCCTAAGTCTTATTGGCCGTCTATCACGTATATTATGCACTTTCTACGGTTCTCTTCTTACATACGTTACTCTATCTAACGTCAGGGTGGGACCTGGTATATTAACTTTAGAAGAGCATGAAAAGGTAATCTCAATGTTATGTCTTGACCAACAGGAATTTGTAGAATTATAGTATCATCAAACCATTTTGTTAATAATTGTAAGGTGTAAAAGAAAGAAAAAAAAAGAAGAACGAAGGTATTGATAATGTCATTCCGTATGCATCGTATTCGTAAAGGTGATCGTTTTCTAATTATCCCAATGGATCATGGATTTACGATTGGTCCAGTTGCAGGGTTATTTAATATAAATAAAACCGTAGAAGCCGTTTCTAGTGGTGGTGCGACCGCTATTCTGGGTCATAAAGGTTTTCTCAAGAATATTGATCCAGAGGTATTAGAGACAACGACAGGTACCATTCTTCATATGAGCGCTAGCACTTCTTTTGGTCCAGATCCAAATTCTAAAGTGCTTGTTGCGTCGTTAGATGATGCTTTTCAACTTGGTGTTGATGGTATTTCAGTTCATGTTAATGTTGGTGGAGCCGATGACGAACCAGAAATGCTCTCAGATCTCGGTCAAATTGTCACTGAGAGTCGACAGTATAATATTCCTCTACTGGCAATGATGTACGCACGTGGACCAAACGTTGAAAATTCTTTCGATGCTAAAGCAATAGCCCATGCTGCAAGAATTGGCGCAGAATTAGGGGCAGATATCATCAAATGTAATTACACAGGTGATCCTAATACATTTCGCGATGTTGTAAGGGGTTGTCCAAAACCTGTAGTGATTGCTGGTGGTCCAAAGGTAGATAATCTTTCAGAATTCATAAATATGATTTGCGGAGCCATGGAAGCAGGAGCAGCAGGTGTTTCAATAGGGAGAAATGTTTTTCAACACGATGATCCTAAACTCATAACTCGAACAATGGCAAAGATTATCTTCAAAAATTACAGTCTGCAAAAAGCAACAAGCTTTTATAAAAGCCACGTTAATAAAATCGTGCGATTAATATAATGAGTGAAAATCATGGTTACTTTAAAAAAACGTATTTATGGTCATTTAGTCCTCGTGCGTCCTTTACAGCTTTTCTGGCTTGATATTGTCGCTGGTTTTTCAGGTGTAGTTGTATTATTACAAGGATTTCCTGATTTCTCATGCATAATGTTTTTCTTTTTAATTTCTCTATTGGCTGATGCAGGTGCATGTACTTTTAATGATATAGCAGATATTGAGGTTGACAACAAGTCAATTGAATCGCGGCGTTTTCGCCCGTTAGTTGTTGGAACTGTTTCAGTTCGCTCAGCTTGGATTCAAGGATTACTCTTATATTGTTTGAGTGCTTTCTTGGCTTTCTTTATTAATCCTACTTTCTTTCTACTAACAATCTTAATGCTTGTTTGGGCGTTTCAATATTCGTTTCCACCATTACGTCTGACAGGACGTCCATATATTTCCCAGGTTTATTGGATAGTTTTCGTTTGTCTCTGGATAGCTCTTTTAACCTCTTATTTGGAACTGCCATTTATTGAAAGTTTATTCAACATATTTCCTTACATGTTGTACATGATGCTTTATTTATGTTTAGGAGAGACCATGGCGAAAGACATTCGAGATTGGGACAATGATAAAGCTGCTGGAAAAAACACTACAACTGTTGCCATAGGACCTGCACGTGCAAGTAATTGGTCATTCGTCCTTGGATTTATAGGTTGTTTGGCTTGGTTTTGGGCTGCTATTAGCTATCAGCTTCATTTGTTTGTTATTATTGCTTTTGGTGCAATTACTATCCCAACATTTTACCTATTCTATCAATATCGCTCAAGATTACAAGTTGAATATAATAAGATAATTGGACGTCACTTTCACGTGACTTATCTTCTATCAATGGCATTAATAACAATTTTGACAACTTTTTCTATCGGTTTTCAAGTGATAATGTGATGAATCCATTTCTTAAGACGTTCTTTGTTGTAATTTATGCATGGTGAAACAATGGAATCCTTACTAATGAGGAAAAAATCAATTACTCACCAAATTCTTATTAATTTAGGCATTTTAGTAGGTTCTTTAATTTGTAGTTTTTGTTTTGTTGTTGCATTTCTTAATTTTCTTGCATCACAATGGTATTATGATTTGGATACACAAATTACAGGTGATGAAACAGAGTTATTGTATAATTTGGGCAAGCAATTTCAGCTATTTGGCTTAATTGTCTCTATCAGCCTATCAAGCCTTATCGTGATTGCTTTTTTCAAAAACGTTCGTCAAAAAAACTTCTCTAGATTCGCACAGTTTTCCATAGCTTGGTTCTTCATAGTCTTAGGGCTGATTACTGGTTTTGCATTCTTTTTTCCTGAGGGGACTGGTGTTTTGGCAGATAGAGAATTCTACTGGAGAGCTGCTTTTCCTTTTGCAATAATAGGAGTTGGCTTTTCCATTCTTATGACCACTGAAGTAGTAAAGAGTCAGAAAAAAGGAGAGAAACTGATCTTATGGTTAGTAATGCTAACTTTGTTATCTTTAGGAGTCTTTACAGCCATTGGTTACGATGAAACCCATCCTTGGGGTCAAGATGCAAACCACCCTTGGATGCTAAGTTTGTCCCTAGGAGCACATTATCTAGTAACATTTTGGATAATAGGAATGTCTTTCTTATTATTATCGATCAAAATTCGTTATCACAAATCCCGTAACGATTTAATTCATATTTCAGCATGTTGTAGTTCTTTAATAACTTTTATAGTAGCATTTCCCCCATTTATTCCAAGAGGTGTGACTTATATTGAGTTATATAGATATTTTGCTGTGATTTTAATATTGGGGGCTACTTCAATGCTTCTATGGAGTATTAATGAAATAGCTAAACGAAAATTGGATGGAAGTAAATAAGTTGGTAGAAGAATCGGAACTGGAAGCTATTTGGATTTACTTTCGATTGGTAGTAGATACAATAGGGAGACTACCTGCTGGTGAACAATTTATTAATAATACCATTTATGAAATCTTTAATGTATCAATCTACTTGTTCTTACCAATTAATTTGCTGTTATGGACAGGTTTTGCGATCCAAATACTGAATGTCAGACAGGAAAAAACGGTAGCTGAAAAAATTGAAATACTACTAATACCAAGTTTGATAGTAATAGGAACTTTAGAAATTATTATACGGTTTGTTCTAAGTGGTTCATTGGGATCTATCAAATCGTATTTAGACTATAAAGGCTGGGTTTTAATCTTTATATGCTGGATTTTTTTAGTAATTGTTCTAGTAACATCTAAGCTGATTTTACAAGACGCTGCTATCGTTATTCCAACCATCAATAAATCACAACTAAATATGGTATTAGCTATTGTTCTAAGTATAATCTGGATTATCGTCCGTGTATTATTTGGGGTTAATCAAAGTCTGCTGTTTTTAGAGTCAATTAATATTATAAGTTTGTTATTGATAATTTTTGTAACGTTACCAAAAGAGATGACACAAAAAATTCTTTTTCGCTGGTTATTCATTGTCAGTGTTTTATTCATAATTCTTATTGTCTACCCTGGGATAATAGTTGATCCTCCAAAGATGGAAACACAGACATATATTTATTTACGCAACCAATTCATTAGTATGGGAGTAATGGGAATCATCTGGACGCTACTGTTTAGTGTTCTTGAACAGTACGAGGATTCAAATAATTGACCTCAGAACGATGTAAAACACTTACTCAAATAAGATTAACGAAAAAGTGTACAAAAAGTCGAACAGCCCGTTCGGAATTGCAAACACGTTGTACCAATTTTTAGACCAACTGTTTGATTGTATAGGTATTTAAAGAAGCAATTAGAAGAGATAATCACTATTTATGGTTAACTCATTGAAATTTAAATTGTCTAAATCTCTAAATTAAGAAAATATATACAATCTTGATTAAAAATCCAATAGAAAATTGGAGATGCTGAAATGAAATGGTACTTTCCGGTTTTGGGAGCACTTCTTTTGATTTTTTTTTCTCCGCTCATTACCAAAGACTCATCAGTGGTTTTGCCTGTACCAACTGAAGGCAAAACACTTATGGTACCTGTAGGTGCCTTGTGGTTCAATCTTACCTCTTCAGAACCAGTAAAAAGGTTTACTTTAACAGAGTTTTACCCAGATCAATCATTTGTTGGTTGGTATGACATTAAAATCGAGGGTAAGTTGTTTTTAGAAAACCATTCTCCTGCTTGCAGTGTTATATGCCGAAATCTTTGGAACAGCTCTGATACCTCATACGAGATGTCTACAAGTGATTTTTTTCACAAAACGTACACGTATAGTTACAGCCAACCAACTGTGGACGACTCGGATTTTTCTATACAACTGGAATTAAAAACTGAAACGGAAGTAACAACCCAAAATCCAGTTAAAGGATGGTTCCAATTGAACGTGTTTCATGATGGGGTAAATGATAAACCTGATGATTTCACCATGCCTACACCTGTGGGTACAACAACAACTATTACAGAAACAGAAACTACGGATTCAAACTCTAAACAAGAAGTTTCTTTTACAAATAGTTTCTTTTGCTTTCTTTCCTTGGGAGGGCTCTTTCTTTTGAAAAAAAAGTTCAGGTAGAACCTTGGAGTGGCTATCAAATGGAATGGCGAGTCCTGTCTCTGGTAGTTTTTCTTGTTGCTTTTATTTTATCATTCACTATCAATGACTCATCAGTAGTTTTACCTGAACCAGCTGAAGGTAAAATATTTAGGGTACCTATAGGTGCCTTGTGGTTCAATCTCACCTCTTCAGAGTCAGTAAAAAGGTTTACCTTAACAGAGTTTTATCCTGACCAATTATTCGTCGGTCATTATGATATTAAAATCGAGAGTATGTTGTATTTAATAGACCATTTCCCTGTTTGTTGTGTCATTAGCCGAAATCTATGGAACAGCTCTGATGCCCCACACGAGATGTCTACAAGTGATGTTTTTCACAAAACGTACACGTATAGTTACAGCAAACCAACTGTGGACGACTCGGATTTTTCTATACAACTGGAATTAAAAGCTGAAACGGAAGTAACAACCCAAAACCCAGTCAAAGGATGGTTCCAATTGAACGTGGTTCATGATGGGGTAACTGATAAACCTGATGATTTCACCATGCCAACACTCATGGATACAACCACAACAACTATTACAGAAATAGAAACTACGGATTCAAACTCTAAACAAGAAGTTTCTTTTACAAATAGTTTCTTTTGCTTTCTTTCCTTGGGAGGGCTCTTTCTTTTGAAAAAAAAGTTCAGGTAGAACCTTAGAGTGGTTATCATATGAACTATTGGCATTCATTAACACAAAAAGATAGAAAACCTATATAGGAGAGAATTGGAATAATGAGGGAATATCATGCGAATTCCTGACAGGATAGTTAATTATATACTATGGAAGGCTTCATCCGATTATTTCACATTAAGGAGATTGAAAAAAACAGTTAAACTAGCCTATCGAACAGGATTTTATCGGGAAAAACTATCGAAAGCTTGTGTTAAAAGAATCAGCTCCATTGAGGACTTTATCACCAAAATTCCTTTCACCCATCGAGAAGAGATTTCTCTTGAAGCCATTTCTCCCTATGATCTGCTAGCTGTTGACTCGAGTAAAGAAATGGTCTTGTTTGGACAGACCAGTGGAGCGACTAGTGGCCATTCCGTTCCTATTTTTATGACTAAAAAAGAATTCAAGAAAGCTATCAAAATGGCAATGTGGCTACCTGTTTTCAAACATATCTCTTCTCGAGATCGCGTATGCCTTCTTTTTCCGATGGTTAGAACATTTGCAGGGCAAACAGCTGCAGCCATGGTGGAACATGCAGGAGCATTACTGGCCAGCATGGGCACGCGTACTAATATCAACCCACCAGAACAAGTGGGTAAAACCATTCTTACACTGAGGCCAACGATATTAGGGGTGGTTGCTACTGATGCTCTTGCTCTTGCTCAAATATTCAAGGATTGGGGTATAAATCCCGAGAGTATAGGTGTTCAAAAACTAGTTATAGGTGCAGAACCGTGTTCAAAAAATCGGATGAAGAGGCTACAAGAAATCTATGGAGCAGAGATGATTTTTAATTTTGTAGGTCAAAACGAAGTAGGATTACCAGGGATTCCGTGTATCAAGGGAAACATGCATTTTCCATCGATCGCTATGTTTGTTGAATTGTGGTCGATGGATGGAAAACACAGGGTTGGTTTTGGTCATCGAGCAATTCCAGTGATCACTCCTTTGTTTAAAAAAGCTATGCCAGTGCTCCGTTATTGGACAAATGACATCGTCATAATGGAAGAAGGAAAAAACTGTCCCTGTGGACTCCAACTACCTTTATATCACATATTAGGAAGAGAAGGAACCGAGATACGTACGAGAAATAACGGTATCTTGATGCCTATCGAAATAGAAGATATTTTGTTCAGAGCCGCTATTGATGGTGTTTGGTACCAAATCGAGATAGATGAGGATACAGTAGCTATAACTGTTGAACATCGGGTGAAAAAGGAATGGAAAAAACTAGAAAACGAAATTGCAGATAATTTCACAGGAATCTTTGATCAAAAGGTTCAAGTAGAATGTGTTCCTGTTGGAACATTATATGATTATACAGAGATCCGTCCTGGTAAGCCTATCTCAAGGATAGTTGATCATAGAAAGACTGAATCAGTTCCTATATTGGAAGGTGCATAATCTTAAGCTTTCTAAAATTCTTTATCAAAATACCAAAAATAGCTATTAGTGGTAGGATAGAATAATGTCAAATTCTTTTGGTCAAATATTTCGAATCACCATCTTTGGTGAGAGTTATGGAGAGTCAATAGGAGTCGTTATTGATGGATGTCCACCTGGTATATTGATTGATCCCCAAGAAATCGAAGAGACTCTTAAGAAGGGTGAAGCAAGATACTTGCCAGGGATTACTAGTGAGCGGAAAGAATCTAATGAGTTCAAAATCAAATCAGGTGTTTTCAATGGATTTAGCACTGGTGCTCCTATTACCTTGGAGATAACCAATGAAGATCTAAGAGATAGTCCAGAGTATGAAAAACGGAAGCATACTCCACGCCCTGGTCATTCAGACTTTACAACGAGATTAAAATACGGTGGCTTCAATGATTACCGAGGAGGCGGTCGTTTTTCTGGTAGAGTGATGGTTGCGATAACAGCAGCAGGTTGTATTGCCAAGAAATTGCTTTTGAATTACGCAAATGTCCGTATCTTTACATACACTTCACAAATTGGCGGTATTTCATTTCAAATGAATGAATTTGATGAAGGAATTTTTGAAAGAGATCCCTATAATTATCTGTCTAGGTGCCCCGATCCTGAGATTGACCGTTTAATGGTAGAGGAAATTGTTAAGGTAAAAAATGAAGGAGATAGTATTGGCGGGATAATTTCTTGCATTATTAATGGCATTCCAACAGGTATTGGGGAACCACTTTTCAATAATATTGAGAGTTACCTAGCTTCAGGTATGTTTAGTATCCCAGGGGCATGTGCCATTGATTTCGGAACAGGATTTCGATTAGCTCAGATGAAAGGATCTGAAGCCAATGACCAATTATATTACAACTCTCAGAAAGGTCGTTTCAAGACTAAAACGAATCATAGTGGAGGAATATTAGGTGGAATATCAACTGGTATCTCTCCTATTACCTTCCGTTTAGCATTTAAACCAACACCGTCGATTCACATACCCCAACATACAGTTAATCTAAAAACAAAGGAAAATATAGTGATGAAAACAGGCGGACGGTTTGATCCGTGTATTGTACCCAGAGCAGTGATAATAGTGGAACAACTAACTACTCTAGTGTTTGCAGATTTGATCTTGTTAGCTGAAGTTAGCAAGCCTAAAAAGCCTTGATTTTTAGATGAGACGAAGGCAGCTCACGCGGGATCTTAGGATTAGTGAAGGATCTAGTTCGTCCCATGCTTTAATGATGTTTGGTTCATCCTTTTTGTGACATAAAGCAGCAATCGCAGGTCCAGTACCCGAGATTGAGACTGCTAGTGCTTTATTTTTTAAAGCGACATCCATTGGAGTGGTGTCGTATCTAAATGATCGTGCAACAAGAAATCCATTTCGTGTCATAGTCTTTAAGAAATCTGTTTTGGCTTTTTTAATGATTTCTCGCATTTCTAGGGCGTTTTGTCGAAAATTAGTTATTTCCTCAAAAAAATTAACTGTTTTTCGTGCCTTGAATTTACCAGGAATGAAAATTAAAACAATAATTTCAAGTGGAACTGGTACATGCCACAATAGCATATTCTGAGTGTTATTAGTGATGCAGAAACCCCCTAACAAAGAAGCAGTTGCATCATCTAGAGCACCCGTCACTGAAATCTTTGCTTGTATTGCAGCACTTGTACTAATGTCTAAAATCTGTTTTACAGAAAGTTGCACATTAGCAGCATTAACGGTCGCTAACACGGCAGCATTGATAACAGCACTAGAACTTTTTAAACCAAAAGCGATGGGAATATTTGAACCAACTACAACCACTCCCCCTAACGGCTTTTGTTCTCCAATGTAGGTTAAAGTATTTTTTATGGCAATTTGAACTGCGTGTGAAGGCGCCAGTAGCGGCTTATTCTCTTTTAGATGAATAATAACATCGGTAAAGAGGTCTTTTAAGCCTATAGCTGCTCCTGTTCCCGTGGCTAATGCGTTAATAACACTGATAGCACCAAAGGCGTGCCCGTGACCTTTAAAAATCTTAATTAGTGATTTCCCTCCAAATTGACCTCATAATTTCTAAATCGGGTTCTAAACTGGTCCATGTTGAAAAAGCTTTTGCTGCTTGGCTTAAGAACATTTTTACACCACTGATGACGTTTTTGTGATATTCAATAGCTTGCTCGACAAGCTTTGTTACCGATGGATTATAAACCATATCGAATACGAAGGTACACTTTTTTATCCAGCTTGTTGGAACAATAGTTGAAACAGTTTGGCCAGCCATTCCTACTGGAGTTGCATTAACAATCAAATCAATATCTGGCACAATTTTCGGGGAATCCGTGAGAGAAATATATTCTAATCCGAATTCCTCAGCTAACTTTTTCCCCTTAGCTTCAGTACGGTTAACTAATATACCATTTTTGTTTTTTAAAGCAACACACAACGCTCGCGCAGCGCCACCAGCTCCAAAAACAGCGTAGCTACCAATCTGGTCTATGTAATCGGTCAATGCACTTCTAATTCCATCAATATCTGTATTATAACCTTGAAGTTTCTCTCCATCAAACCAAATCGTGTTAATTGCTTTTATTTCCTCTACTAATTGATCCACGGAGTCACATAGTGGAAGAATATTCTCTTTAAAAGGAATCGTAATATTAGCTCCCAAAAAATTTATCTCCTTGAGTCCCTCAATAGCTTTCTTGAGATCATTGGGAGCAAAGGCAAGATAACAGAAATTAAGATTATAAAACGAGATTAAAGCGTTCATGACTGGGGGGGAAAAAGAATGTGAAATAGGATTCCCTAACAAACACAATAACTTTGTTTGGGCATTAACCGATGTATAGAGGATTTCATTTGGCATTTTTAGCAGTTCATCCTGTATTACCGATTGAAAGTGCTAAAAGTCTTAGTAGTCCATATTTATTAGGGGTTTCACTTGAAATTTTACACATAGAAAATTAGCTAGCTGTATTCAAAATCCTTTCCTAGTTGGCACTAAAATTTTAAAACAGTAATTACGCAAGTTACGCAAGATGGTTTTTAATCTAGCCTTCTCTTCTTTATTAGTATAATCATAAATATCAAGGCAAAAATGAAGGTACTGTTTGTAGTCGTTGTGAATTCTAGAATTTCTACATTTAAACTATCTCTTTTCTCGTTTCTTCCTATATCATGAACAACTAATGTATACTTATGAACACCCATAGGTAAGTTATTAACATTAAAAGAGATTGTCCCATTTTCCCATTCTTCGGTCTTTACTGTATCATTATCCTTTAGTATTTCAAATCTTCCAGGATTCTTATCTCCTACTTTCCATTCGATTTTTTCTTCTGTCCCAAGATAACACCTTTTATCTGGAGGGGAATTGATTTCTGGTTTAGTAAAATCTGCTGAGAGGCAATAACCTCACAGAAATGGAGCAGTTTTTTTTGTTCTGTAATTCTAATTTTTGCAATTCTTAGGATGTACAATTGATTCAAATGTCTCTAAACCGCGTTCAAACGCATCTCATTCCTTAAAAATCAAACTCTTGACAGTGACAGGATACACTTCGCCATCACGGAGAGGCTCCCCAATATCTATCCAGTCACCTGCCTTCAGGATTAACTCATCAAGACAAATTAGGTTATTCTTGATCGAAGTTTCGCGACGGATGGTTGTTGCGAGAATTTTGGCAATGTCCATTCCGAAAAGTAAGATAATCATCTTTTTATTTACAGCGGAGTTGGAAAGTGCAGTTTCAAGAGCTTTGGCAAAAATTAACAACCTTTCACTTGAGGATAAGATAGGTCGTGTAAAATACAAGGCAACTAAATCCTTACCTTCCTCAAAATCGAAATTCTTGAAAGCACGATTTACTTCTTCCTCAACTTTTTTTGCACTAAAATTCTCATATGTCACATTAACAGGGATAACTGGCACATTAAACACTGGAAGTTTAATATTTTCATCCACAAAACAAGTAGAACCTGATATCGACAGAGAAAATGCTCCAGCGCCAATAACAGTAGCTCTAATTTTATTATCAGGCTCAACTATAGGTAAGTTCAGATTATTCATGAGATTCCTTATTTCTTGAGCAAGATATTTTCCAATGTCATCATATTCCTTCGTACTACCATAAATCATCTCTGCAACTCCACCTGAAAATGAGTATTCGTCTATAGGTACGGTAAAATCAAGATTATCGGTTAATATCAATTTCTTTGCGATGTTACTTTTCGCTGGCCCTCTCATTACTTCAAGTAATATTTCTGCATATTTTTTAGCGAAAATTCTCACATCTTTTTCTGAAATGATATCCCCCAGTTTGTAATTCAAGTTCAGCTCCTGCATCAGAAAATGACTGGGTTCATCTATCCTCCAGATCTTGAATTTTTTATCTATTCCTAACAATCGACCGCCTACTCTTATGGCTGCTGTACTGTGAATATAACCTTTTGATATAATAGAGAGTTTACAAGAACCTCCCCCGACATCTACATTCATTATCGTCCGTTGAGTTGTTTGAGATTGTTTAACTACACCACTTCCCATAGCTCCAAGAAGAGCTTCAAAATTAGGTCCTGCAGTCGCACTTACGAATTTTCCTGTTTCAGAAGATATTCGATTTACGATCTCAGCTGCATTCTGTTTTCTAGCTGCTTCTCCAGTAACAATCACTGCACCAGTATCTACCATATTGGTTGCAATATTAGCTTTCTTATATTCCTCTTGAATGAAGTTTACAACCGATTCAATATCTATAGTGTTGGAATTAGAGAGAGGAGTAAAAATAATCCGCCCTTCGTAAATTAATTCACGATTAATTGGAAGGAACCGATTTGAGGGGTTAAAAAAACTCTGTTCCCGCTTTAAAGTAATCCTAGAAAAGACGAGATGAGAAGTGGAAGACCCTACATCGATCCCGACGCTCAATACTTTCAGATACTCAACATTATATTCGAGGGAGTTAAAATGACCCATTAGAATTGCAGCAGAAAACTCGGATTCATCCAGCTTACTCTCAACTACATTATTGTCCTCCTGAGGAGTGGCTGTATGGTTGAGCCGAACTATCATGATCTTCATTTCCTTTCCGTGATGCTCGGGGATCACCACATTTTCAACCGAGTTTAGCAGTTGAGTTTTCATTTTTTGGGGAATATCAAATTTTTGCTTACATACTGTACAATAATATCGAATATCGGTTGATTGATCACTCCCTGGCATCACAGGTCCCTTTGTTTTGGATCGGGAAGACTCTCCCATGATTTGTTGTTTGGCACTATCCAGCATCACATTGAAAAAAGGGATTACCGACTCGCAAAGGCCATCAAATTCTTCTCCAAGTTGTAACACAGATGATAAAGCAGGTTTAAATTCAGTGATCAATCGTCGGAGCTTTAAATAATCATTAGTATCTTCTTCTTTATATTTTTCCAGAATAGAATTATATTTACTGATAAATGAGTCTTTTAGCTGTGCGGTATCTTTGTTAATACTCTTTTCAAAGAATTTGGAGACTATCCCACTGATTCCAGACTTTACGCTTTCAATATCAAGCTGAACTTCTGCATAACTGGTCATTTCATCTAACTCCTTATCAGAGACCGAGTTTCGTCATCAATCCGCTATCATTTTTATTATTTAAAGATATTTTTATATATGATAAGATACAATATTATATCAAAAAGTTTAATTATCAGATCCCAAAATCTATTAAGTAATGGTACAACAATCTCCAAAACGTCGTACAAACCAAACTCGAGTTGAAGAAATCTTCCGATTCATAGATTCACAGAACGACGTATTTCCAAAAAGTCGACTGAAAGAAATAGGAATGAACCCTCACTCGGCTGAAAATTGGTTGAAATTAATAGAATTCATACAAAATCAGCCCAAAATTCGATTAGTGCAGACTGGGCATAATACATTAATAGAAAAGGTAGAAGGGAAGTATCAAGCACTAATGCGAACTCAATTTATAGATGAATCAATTCCTTTTGAGCAACGACTCCAAAGCATCACCGATTATTTAAAGTCATTATACACACGGGAACGGACAGATATTGGACGCATTCAGAAAAAAGATCTCTAGCTTAAACTATTTTTGATTCAAGAGGGAGTAAAGCTTATTTAAGCCCAAAAACTGGTGTCCAAAAATTGCTTGAAATAGAAGTATTAATTCAGATTTCGGGTATACTGCTTATACTTATTTGCCTAGATAGGAAAATTTTTCATCATCATATGTTCTTAATATTCTTACTGGATAAGTGAGTAATATGGAGGAAAACGGTTATAAGTTTGATCAGTTCAAATCCTTTCTTTTAGAAAGCAATGTACCAGAAAATGCGATACTTGGCTTCCTTGAAGCTGTAAACGGATTTATTCGGTTTCTTGAAGAAAAAAATGAAACAATTAATTCCTTTTCTTACGGAAAATTGATCGAATATTCAGACCAGTTAGCCTCAAAGGATAGAGTAGCGGCAAGACATCTTATTCTTGGTCTTTGGAGATATTTCCCTTTTATCGGAATGCACAACCGTATTGAGGAACTTCTTGATATAGCAGAATCAGCTCCTGCAATGAATACTCTCTATGACCGAATAGCTGAATGGCATGGAGAGACAGTACGAGATGAAATTTTCAAGGATATCGAAATTCCTCCGCTCGGAGCTCATCCTGAGAAGAAACCTGAAGTGACAAAATTAGTAATGAAAAGATTAGAAGAAAGATTAGGAAAAGAAAAGACAAAAGAGCTGCTGCGGCCCTGTTTACATGGTGGACCACCAGTTGGAAAGGATAAAGAGAAATTAAATGAATTAAAGGATTTAGATAAATTTCTCAAGATAAAGAATCAAGAATTCGTGAATGAAGTTGAGCGACATAGAAGCGATGGAACAGCAATGTTTGCCCAATTAGTAGATGATGAAGTCCTTGATTATGTAAAAACCATCCCTACAATGGGTGCTGGAGTACGGGACGATAATAAGATTATTGTTACAAAAGTTCCTTATCAAATTAAAAAATTTTTAAAAGCAGGTCCAAATCACATGAAACGATATTATTGGTGTTATTGTCCTTGGGTGAGGGGAGCAATAAAGGATGGAACAGAAAGAGAGATCTCTCCGAACTTCTGTTATTGTAGTGGAGGATATTTCAAATTATATTGGGATGAGATGTTTGATCAGCTTATAAACGTAGAGCCGCTGCAGACTGCTTTGTGGGGCGATATGGTTTGTAAATTTGCTATAGAGATACCAAATGAGATTATGAAAGAATATGTTCGAAAATAATCAACAATAAATTGTCTACCAATAATTTTCATATAGATCAAACCTCGATTGTAGTTTTTTCAATTTTTATAGATATTATGACAAATTTGTCGAAAAATTCCTAAGAAAAGGTTCATTCGTGGGACAGATTCCATATATCGTTTATAGTTGTCCCCGAACTTTTGAATAAGTGAGTGGCCGTCTTGACGTGCCTGTATATAGATTGAAATCATGGATCCAACACCCAAAATTGCAACAATGCAACTTTGAGCAATTAAGGTTAAAGTAACATTGAATATCATCCAGCTAAAATATTGAGGGTGTCTACATACAGAGTAAAGTCCCCTATCAACTAAGATTGTAGTGCCTACCCCAAACCTTTTTCGATGCCCTGCTTGTGCTTCTATATTACCCATTTTTTGAAGATTAGAAACATCAACACCTCCCAAAATTCCTCCTGTTATCAAGATTCTACCCAAGTAATGAAACTGCTAGAAATCCATTCAGATTATAGAATAAAAAACTTGTAATAATCTGTACAATCATAAAAAAGGACCAAATTTTCCATCATACATTCTCTTGAGACTCTCGCATGGACAACTCTTATTTTTCTTTCCTTTTTTCCGTAAACCAAATAGATCAGGATGGTCATCAATATACCAATAACAATGCTTGTTCCTCTTTGGTTACAATAACCATGTCGATATCCGATTTTTCCCACACAATACCATTTGTATAACTACCAAGCACAAAAACAGCGAGAATACTATTATCGGCTTCAATCCTGTTCATAAATAACTCAAGGGCCTTGTCAAACTTCTGACGTAAATCCTTATCCTCAACCAAGCTTTTTCCTCAAGCTAATAGAAGAAATTAATCGTCTGGACGTAGAAAACCTCTCTTTTAGTAGAAGACAAATGGAAGAATGAACTCTTTTCTATAAAAGTATTTTTTTCGTGGCAAGCTGGAGGATTTTTAACTTGGAATTTTAAAAATTAATGGGCCAATTTTCGTCAAATCATCAATTTTAATTTGATCAAAATTAAAATATATTTACATATATAGGTTTCGATGCAGGTAATGGTAGATTTCAATCATTTACTAAACAATGAAAACGGAATTTTTGGGAAAAAAGAAGAAGTTGATGGTCTCACATAAATAGAGGTTCAACTTCTGGTTTTGTTAAAATATAAAGCGCAGCAACACCAAAGATTGTCCCCACTGGGATGAGGAATAAGGAAAAAGCCCCGATTATCATTGTACCAATTCGACCAGAATTCTTGTACTGCATTAGTTTAATTCCACTAAAAATAGCTGTGAGTGAAAAAATAACAAATAAAACTGCGATCAAACCAATAAATACAGCAAGAAAAGTAACTATTGTTCCTGATGCTAATACGCTACTTTCTTCTGCTGACTCAATTACACCCTCAGATATTAAAGTAGGGATAAATACTGCAAAAAAGGCGAATAAAATAGATGCTATTATGCCCATAATTCCCAAAACGATCTCAACTGTACCAATGATTTGGACATAACCTCTAATTTCTTTAGTACGAGGTCTTTGCGGACTGGTCAATGCTGTCCCGCAGGATTGACAGAAGAATTCATTTGGTTTTGCTAATTCGCCACAATTTGGACATTCATTTAAACTCATAATAATTCACCAATTAATTGTGAAATTTTCTCTATCTAAGAGTTATTTGTGAAATTTAAATAGCTTATGAATGAGGTTGGAGTATTACTCATTTATTGAAGTATTTTAAGAAAAAAAGAAATTTCTTCTTTATATTCTGCAAAGTGTCGGTTTCTCAGTTTCCGAGAAAAATAATCTTAAAAACTATTTAACCAAAACGACTTCAAATGTCATTAGATCCTCCACAGAAAAATAATGGAACAAAAAAAAGCGCTGAAGTCTTGAAACTAGGTGTTACACTCGTTTTTGGACTACTCTTAGCCTTTCTTATGGGGAATCTTAGCTTAGAAATT
>Ga0209636_10001358_pt1 | contig 24563 bp, 14 predicted proteins | sample DeeMarSWOR152_54_FD_187464 | JGI IMG/M metagenome (GOLD analysis project Ga0209636, IMG submission 187464) | Marine sediment microbial communities from White Oak River estuary, North Carolina - WOR-1-52-54 (SPAdes) (version 2) | ecosystem: Environmental > Aquatic > Marine > Intertidal zone >...
TTAGAGAAAATTACTTGGTTGGAAACCTCTACAGTCTTTTAGTAAGCGGCTGGAACCTTTCTGATTTCATTCAAGATGTGGACACCTCGAACACAGTGAACGGGAAGGTGATTTATTACTTCGTTAACCAGACGGATGTTCTCGTAGACGCATCCAGTTTTCCCAATGCAGCATCCTTCGAATTTGTAAACTCTAAAAATATAACCGTGAAGGACCTAAAAATAGTGAACAGCGCTGTGGGAGTGCATTTTTGTTATACAACCAATTCAAGCATAGTAAATTTGATTATTTCAGACAGCATGTACGGTATCGACTTAAGGAAATGTAGTGGCATCAGAATTTACAACAATACGTTTTTAAACAATAGAAATGGCATTTGGTCCTATAATTCCAGTGATGTTGTCCTCATTAACAACACAATAGGCTCAGGCAGATATGACGGAATAATATTAACCTACTCTGCTCGTCACGCCCTCGTTGGCAACATAATATTAAACCGTGAGTTGTATCCGGGCATCCATCTGCAGGTGTCTGATGAATGCGCGATAATTGGGAACACTGTGACTAATAGTTCATGCGGCATTAGACTGCAAAGCTCTGGCAATAACGTTATTCATCATAACAATTTTATTAATAACGCAGTGTCAAGTGAGATATTGTCTGGTGGATCAAACATTTGGGATGATGGTGCCGAAGGAAATTATTGGAGTGATTACGTTGGCGCTGATGCGGATCAGGACGGGATAGGGGATGTTCCTTATGTTATCGATGAAAACAACAGGGATAGTTATCCTTTTATGTATGCTTTGTAGCTTCCCGACCGATTGCTGAGGGTTTATATTTTTGAAGGTCGTTTTGTTTTTTGTGAAGTGGAATTTGTCAGCTGGATGCAAAGCTTCTTTAATGGCGGTTTTCGTTTCGGTTTTGTTGTTGTCTTTGATATTTAATACAGGGTTTTCCTTGCCCGTGAGGACAACAGTAACGATTTATGTGGATGCCAGCAATTCGGGTGATCCTCTGGAAGACGGTTCTCCCGATCATCCTTTTAATAGGATACAGGAGGGGGTTGACGTTGCGGGAATAGGGGACACTGTTAGGGTTGCTGCGGGAATTTATTATGAGCATGTTGTTATAAACAGGTCTTTGAGGCTTTTAGGGGAAGACAGATACACCACAATAATTGATGGCGAGCGTACATCTCGAAATGGAACTATGGTTACCGTGAATGGAGACAATGTTACCATCTGCGGGTTTACTGTAAGAAACAGCGGGGAGTTTATGGCTCCTCTTTATGAGGGCGGCGGGATTAGCATAAGGGGGTATGCCGGAATCTTTCTGAATTATTCTGGTGGTCATAATGTTAGCGGGAACACGTTAACGAATAATCAGAGAGGGATAGTTCTTGTGCATTCTAACGGCAGCAGTGTTTTTGGCAACAAGGTAGTGAGTGTTGTTAACAATTTTGCTTTGGTGTATTCTATCAACAACACTGTGGAAAGAAATGTGATGTCTCGCGTAGATGGGGACTGTGTCTATTCTTGGGGGTCTTATCGGAACACTTTTAGGGATAACTCTTTAATTTCTAATGGTGCAGGTTTCGTTTTAAAGGCCGGTTCCATTAATAATACGTTTACTGGCAACACGTTGTTGGATAATGGTTTGGGTGTTTGGTTGGCTTTTAGTGACGGAAACGTTTTTTATCACAACAATTTCATCAACAACAGCGGATGGTTTGGAGCGCAGGTTAATCAGTCTGTTTCAACTGGCCTGTGGGATGGCGGTTATCCTGTTGGGGGTAATTTTTGGAGTGATTACGTTGGGGTTGACGAATATTCTGGTGTGTACCAAAATGAGACAGGAGCCGATGGGATTGGGGATTCTCCTTATGTTGTCGGAATGGCCGGTGGAGACAGGTATCCTCTCATGAATGTTTGGGATGAGATTCCTCCGATGGCTGATGCAGGCGGTGATCAGACGGTGTGGGTGGGCGATGTTGTGGTTTTGAATGCGTCTGGTTCTTTTGACAATGTGGGTGTTGTGGGTTATGAGTGGGATTTTGGGGACGGTGCCCATGGGACTGGTGTGGTGGAGTCTCATGTTTACGTGGAAAAGGGAGTTTACGATGTTGTTTTGTGGGTGGAGGATGTGGGAGGTAACAGTGACAGTGCATGTGTGCGCGTTTCAGTTAGGGCTAGGTTCTCAGGTTTTATATGGTGGATTGTGGGGGTTGTTGTGGCTTTGGCGGCTTTGGTGTTCGCGGGGTATTTAGTGAAGGTGAGGAAGCATGGGGGTAAGATTCAGCGGGGCGGTTGAGCGGTTTTTGTTAAGGTGATGTTTTTGTTAATGCATGGTGTTTCGTGAAACATACTTCCAGAAACCTTTTTAATGCGGGATTCATAGTTAAACCTGTGCGTTAACGTCATTCGATTTAACGCGCGCGTAATAAATGGAAAGGAGAAAGAAAAAAACATGAAACATCACAAGACAATGGGCTTCATTTTCGCAATGATCATGGCTTTCAGTATACTACTCTCGAGTTTCCCTGTCGTTTTCGGCTGGGTTGGCTCAAGCACCGCTAAAGACCTCAGTGGTCACTACAATCCCATAGGGATGGTAAACCCATCTCTCAAAGAGGCTATTATAAATCAGGGTTCAAGCGCCGACGTTAAGGCAATGTGGGTTGCTATGGACTCTTCTTGGCTGTACCTGATGTGGGAGTTTAAGGACATAGTGAAACCTCAAAACCCAGACGTCTTACTACAATTCTCTATCAGCGTTGACAACACTCAGACTGACACGGAAGGCGAGATGGCAAGCAGGGTATTCGTGAACCCGCTTGCTTCAGGCGAATACTACGGAGGCATCAACCTAGACACTAACTACGGCTACGTGAAGATTGCTCCTTACGGAGCAGACATCAGAAAAACCTCTACCGCAGCCCAGATGGTTGTAAGCGTGAGTACTGTAACCGACGTCGTAGAGTGCAAGATCGCGTGGGCACCCTCGGGTCAACCAGCTATTCCGGACCCTGCGAGTTGCGATTCGTGGAACTTCACCTTCTACACGATGTACCTGTCTGTTCCGCCAGGCTACACGTGGCGTTGCTTCGATCCCCAAGAGTGGGACGACCCAACTGGAAACGGTGAAGAGTGGAACGGCCTCGCCTATGGCCCTGACGCCATAGACGTGCCCGGCGACGAGTTCACAATAAGCTGGACCAACTACAGCAACGGCTTTATAACTGACGCTGACCCCCGCTGGGGCATGGACAACCTCGGATGCGCCCTCATGGACAACTACTACACTGTGCACATGACAAGCCACATATTCACACCGGTCGTCGACGGTAACCCAACCGAATGGTTTGGCAGTCCAGCCTACATGGGCCCCGACCCTGTGGACGACACCCAGCTTTGGGCACGAAGCAGACTTCACCTCGTGGACGAGCTTGACGGAGACGAGCTGATCACGGTTTTGCCCTGCACTGACTTCAACGTTAGCATCATAGTTCAGAACATCAGCAAACTATTCAACTGGGAAGTAGTGCTCACATGGAATCCAACCCAATTGCTGTGCAAGAGATTCATCTACTCTGTTCCATCCTTCCTGCCGACTCCCACATGGGAGTTCCCAGGCGTCATAGACAACGTTGGCGGAACCTTCAGCACCGCATACGCTAGGTCCGTTGCTCCTCCGGGAATCCGGAGCGCCAACGGCACTGGTCTGCTGGCCACTGTTGAGTTCCACTGTGAAGACTTTGGCACCAGCATCATCAACATCACAGACGCAACCCTCATCGACGTTAACCTAGTACAACTCGACGTGCCTTGGGAAGGCATAAAAGTTGTACAGGCGCCACCGCCACCTGAACAAGGTACAGTGAAGTTCACCGAAGACGCTTCGGGAGGCACAGCTCCCATAGTGATAAACTTCGCCGGTAGCACTCTTACTCAAGCTTGGAACGACATCACTTTGACTTACTGTGACGCCACAGACTTTGCGTGGGAGGTGATAGCGGAGAACGGATCCGTCTACACCCCGCCAAACGGCGCAGCAATGAACTTCAACTTCACTGAGCCTGGTCTCTGGAAAGTGCGATGCAAAGGATACTTTGCAAGCATGGATCCACAATATCCGGGTATGGTGTGGAGCGAGTGGACCGATAATGCAACCAAGCTGATAAAGCCTCCACTTGCACCAACAGGCATTGACTGCTACACTGAATTGGAAAGGTGGAGCGGTTACACTGCATGCAACATCGGTGACGGGTGGAACCAAGCTGCGGACGCCTACGCTCTAGACGAGGAAGTAAGCATCTATGCCAACGTCACCTATGGCGGAGACGCGGTGCAGAGCAGACTCGTCATGTTCGAAGTCTACGATGCAGTTGGCGAACTCGTGCTGGTTGAAACAGCAATGACCAACGAGTACGGAGTCGCCGGACCCGTAAGCTTCAGAATAGAGACCGTCTGCGGCGATCCTGAGCACCAAATCGGCAAATGGAGTTGCTTCCAGAAAGTCTACATGTGCGAGAAATCATACAACGACACACTGTACTGGGACGTCGCATGGATAGTTGAACTACAAGACGTAGTTCTCACGACCAAGCAAGCCGGCGTTTGGAAACCATCAGCTATAGCCAACAAATACGACCCCAACGGCATAGGATTCAACATATACTTCAAGAGCTGGGCGCAATGCGCACGTGTTGCGTGCTTAGCCATCACCGTGTACGACGACAACAACGTCCCCGTCATAGTGGACATCAAGTGCAGCGAAGTAGCTGGAGGCACCTACTGTGATCCACAAGAAGGGATCGCATATATCCAAGGCCTGCTAATTCCCAAGTGGGCGTATGCTGGTCCTAACTGGAAAGTACGCGTAAGCCTCTCGAACGATCTGCCTACTCTATGCGGTCATCCATGGAGCCCGCCAGTTGAAACAGGATTCTCAGTCGTGGTTTAAGAAAACCGGACGAAATCCTAACCACCCCCCCCTTTTATTTCTGAATATTGGAATAAAGTAAAAATACTAGGCTAACACATGTTTGGTTGTGTCAAAGTTGAAAAAAACCCTTCACACTCTCACAATAGTTTTATTCATCACTTTAGCCTTGGTGAGCATTGAAAAAGCCTCCGCCGAGCAAACAACAGTCCTTCATGTCGCCCCCCCAACCTACACCGCAACTGACGTAGGCGAAACCTTCTCAATAAACGTAAGCATCGCCAACGCCTCCAATCTTCAAAGCATTGAATTCGAGTTTGGCTACAACACCACCTTACTAGACGCTACGAACATCACTGAAGGCCCCTTCATGAAAAGCTTCGGCCGAACAGCCATGTATTCCAACATACATGACGACCTAGGCTACGTGGAAGTCCAGATCCTGCTCAATCCAGTGGACGGATCCGCCAACGGAAGCGGAACAACAGCAACCATCACCTTCAAAGCCACACACTACGGAAACGTTTCATGCCCCTTAGACCTCTACAACAGCACCCTCGGCGACCGCAACGGAATACCGATAGCCCACCAACTACAGGACGGACACTACAAGTTTGCAATTCTCTGGATTACAATAACAACACCAAAACACGAATACACACCCAACGAAATTGTCAGCATCTACGGAACCCTAACTCAAGACGTTTTCCCCCGAGATGCTTTGGTGGCCCTAGAAGTGGAAATTCCTGCAGGCGCAACTCGCGTAATTAGAACGCTGCAAACGGGACCCAACCCTCCAAAGAGCAACATCACCATTCTCGAAATGTACCCATGTGACGCCTATGGAAATCCAAAATCAAGCTTCCAGAAACAAACTTCAGCACACGTATGTGTGATCTTTAGAAACAGCGGTCCAGAAACAACGTACGTTCATCAGTTCTTCAACGTATACGACGCAAACGGCGTACCCTTCGATGGAACTCCAAACGCTCCCATAGAATTGTTACCCGGCGCAAACGCAACCTTCATATCGGCCTTTCCCATCCCGTCTTGGGCCGCCACAGGCAACGCCACAGCCTACGCCAGCCTCCTAACCGGTTATCCGAGACTAGGCGGAGTCCCACACACCACTGAAAACTCAACAACATTCGAAATAACGGACGGTGGGTTGCCAAGCAACCCAACTATCCTAGAGTGGACAGGCCCAATCGGAACCTACAACCTAACCTACAAACTGCCTCCTGACTCTGGCATCGGCAACTACACAGTTCACGCCACCTCAATCTACCACAACCACACAACCTACAACAACCACACCTTCCAAATACCAGAAGTACGCGACATAGCAATAATCAGCGTCACCCGCAACCCAGGCTACGGCTATAACCCCGACGAGGCATACACTCCATGGTATGCTCCTCCTCCCGGAAAGCAAGGCATCCCCTACATAATCACCGTAGTGGTCAAAAACAACGGATCGAGAACCGAAACCTTCACCCTCAAAGTCTACTACAAAAACGCAACCTACACCGGAACCGTTGGAACCAAAACCGTCACCGACCTCTACCCCAACACCCAAACAACCGTCAACGTAACCTGGAGCCTTTCAGGCTTGCCTCCCAGCACCCGCCTAGGCACAGTACAATACACCATATTCGCAAACACAAGTCCACTTCCCGAAGAAACAAACCTCGAAAATAACGAACTCACCGACGGCACATTGAAAATAAAGTGGCCCGGCAACACCAACGGCGACGGCCAAGTCAGCATCGCCGACGTGGGACCATTAGTGATTGCGTGGAAATCCAAGCCGGGAGACGCCAAGTGGAATGACCGCTGCGACTACAACCGCGACGGCGAAATAGACACCTGGGACGTATCAGTAATCATATTCGAATGGGGCGCAATGCCCTAAGCCAAAATAGGCGCCCCCTCAGCTTCATAATGCGCGCATAAAAGTTATTAAATTCTAAACATCAGAACTGGTTAAGAATGCTTGCTCGGTGATGACCGTGAAAAAGGAACTTGTCAAATCTCTATTTGTTTTGTTCATTTTATTGTCCGCGCTTTATGTTTCATTGTTGATGACTCCAGTAGCAGCAAATCCAGCAGAAATAACTGTTCCAGACGACTACGAGAAAATTCAGTGGGCCATAGAGAATGCTAGTGCTGGAGACATTATCTTGGTGAAGCCGGGTATCTATTACGAGAACGTAACTGTCGACAAGTCTTTGACGCTTTTAGGTGAAGATCCGAGTACGACTATTATTGATACTTGGTTCACTGCAGAAGCTGCCATACGGTGTCTAAACGTAGACAACGTGAAAATCAGCGGGTTCACAATACAAAACGGTACACCCGGCATAGAGATGGACTATTTAACAGACAGTATCATTAGCGACAACGTAATACTCGGAAGTACGATTACAAACTACGGCGTGTTTCTGGTCAGCTGCAACAACATAACTGTCCGCGACAACAAAATCTTAAACAACTATCTTCGAGGCATATACTTACGTAACTATGCCACCAACAACATTTTATACAATAACACAATTTCAAGCAACGGCGAATTCGGTCTCCTTTTGTTTAACCATTCCAGCAACAACCTCATATACAATAACACAATTGTGAACAACGGCCGTGAGAATCGTACGGGCGCTGGCATCCGCCTATACATCTCTAGCAGCAACAACAACTTCAGCGGCAACACAATTGCGAATAACAGACTGGGCATGATAATAGACGACTCCCCAAACAACATCCTTAGAAATAACAACTTCACGGGCAACGAGATCAATTTCAAGATTTCCTTTGGAACAAGTGTTGGGCCGTCCATACAGAACATCGATGATTCCAACATGGTTGACGGCAAACCCGTAATCTATTGGGTGAACCAGCATGACAAGCAGGTTCCAGTTGAAGCTGGATACGTAGCTCTAGTGAACTCAAGAAACATAACTGTTAGAGATTTGAATCTAGCAAAAAACGCAGAAGGCGTTCTACTCGCCTTCACTTCCAACTCCACCATAGCGAACGTGAACGCATCATACAACTCTGCTGGAATTCGCGTTGTTGACGAACAAACATGGGACGAAGAGAACCAGCGCTTCTTGGCGTCCTCCAGCTACAACGTTATCAACAGCAGCATTCTAGCCAACAACTCTATAGGCATTGAACTCACGTATTCCAATAACAACCTTTTCAGCGGCAACACGTTGATTAACAATTTCTACGGCGTCTCCTCCAATTTTTGCAACAACACTTTCTATCACAATAACTTCATCAACAACATAAACAAAACATTGAAAACCCAATCTGGCTCAGTGAACAAGTGGGACAACGGCTATCCGTCCGGAGGCAACTATTGGAGCGACTACAACGGCACAGATGCAAACGAAGACGGAATCGGCGATTTTCCGCGTTTATTGGATGAAGACAACAAAGACAACTACCCGCTCATGGCGCCTGTCATCACAGTCGACCAAATTATGATGAGCGACGAGTGGTGTGACGTGGGAAGCCTTCAGACCGTTGTCTTTCACGTAAAGTGGGCACATAACAATTCTGACACTGCTGGAGGCAGCATCTACATTAACGGTACAAGATACAATACAAACAACACTGGATGGCTCAGCTTCAACGCGAGTTACGACGATGTTGGAAAACACGTATGGATCATCACCGGGTCCAGAAGCTTCAGCATCATTTGGGACAGAATAAGAATCGTCAGAGGAGGTGTTTCTAACACGAGAACAAGCGCAGGAAGAACAGCGACAGTCTGGTTTGACGTCTTTTATGAGTACGAACATAAGGCTTTCGACGGATCGATGGGAACGGTATATGTTAACGAGTCTGCTATGACGTGGTCTTCCGAGAACAACAGATGGGAACACAGTTACATCTTTAATACTAATGGAACGCGGGCCTTCCAAGTCTCAGGGGTAACCGACAACCAATACGGCTTAATGACTATAATGGATGATGTTGGGCCTCTGTCGATAACGTGGGAAAAAATTGGTGGTGATGCAGTTTGGATGCAATGGTGGTTTTGGACAGCGGTGGTTGGGATAGGGGCCCTCCTGGCTGTAGCGTTCTACTTGAAGTCTAAGAAAGCTGGGAAGAGCCGTAAAATACGGGTTCGTCGGAGACGCCGAGTGACCAAAGTTCTCTAGCCCCTTTTTCCAAACTATTTCGTGATAAGTATGCGTTCTCGACCATCACAATGATGTTAAACGTGCGGTGGAGAATGTAGAATTGTTCCTTATGTATTTTTAAGTGTGTATACCGCTTTATTTTATTGTAATTAAGCTTTACACGGGAAAGGAGAAAGATAAATGGAGGTGAGACAATGAACAAGAAAAAACCATTATGTACCTTACTGTTTATGATTATCACTTTCAGTATCTTAGCTGCATTACCTGCTGTAATCGTACCTTCAGCTTCAGGCTGGTCCCCCAACGGTGCTTACACTCCTCCAGACGTGCCAAATTGGAATTATCAGCACGCCCTTAACGCAAGTGACTCAACGGGTGACACTCAAGGCTGGTCTACCAACGCCACCATAGTTTACGGTAACGGCTCGATCGATCACCCTGAAAATGGCGCGTTTTATGATCCTGCCCGTGACCTAGAGAGGCTTCTTGTAACCTACACCAACTACACCGTCTACTTCAGACTTTACGTGAACGATTTGGTTAACGAAACTTCCCTTAAGACCGGAGCGGTATACCAAATCCAAGTGAGAGTGGACGGGGCTGGCAAAACAGACTGTCAAGACAACGGACGAACATTCACCGTGGATGCATGGCAAAGAAGCATAATGATCCAATGGAACAGCACCGCGGCTGAACCAATAGCGTGGATAAAAAACCCCGTTTGGCAAATCCAAGATGACACCAACTCCACCGCTCATGATCTGTACCACTGGAGGACAGGCGACGCAATAACCGCGCCAGGAAACATGACCATCAGTGTGAACTATACAGGAAACTACGTGGAGATCAGCGCTCCATGGGAAAACTTCATCATTCTAGGCAATATGCCCACAACCATGAAGTTCATCGTCTTATCCTTTAAGCCAGGACAATGGGTGGGCGAGGGCGGCCCGGGCTCACCTAACCCCTTCCTACACATGTTCGACCCAGGCTGCATAATAACCTCTGTAAACGGCCCCCTGTCAGACTCCGCTCGCTTGACTAACGCAGGAATGGAATGGAACTCTGCCAGTTGGCCTTCAGGAGTTACTCCCCCAAACCTATTCTTTGCTTGTGACGCGGCAGACACGATGCCGGGCAACCAAGGCGAGATCGACTGGACACGTTCTCCTAACAACGACTGGGATGAAGAGTGGTATAACACGGTCAACAGCTGGCTTTCATTGAACGTGATTCTTGGACCGAGGGCGCCTGTAGCCAAATTCACCTACTCGCCTGTACGTCCTGTTCCAGACCCAAACACGACGATAACCTTTGATGCCAGTAGTTCCCTCCAAGGATTCAACTCCACTCATTTCATCTCCATCGCCAATTACACTTGGGACTTCGACGACGGAACAGTAACGACGACCACCAGTCCAACTATCGCCCATGCATATACTGACGTGGGCAAATATAATGTCACCCTTACTGTTACGTGCGAAGATGACGCCACGCTAATTACAAACAACATTTACAATGACACTACTTGGCACATAGCTTGGGCTACACTCATGTTCGGTCAAGCGTACAGTAACCTCGGCGGCGGCGGAGGAAACCCGCCGGAATGGTGGACAGACGGCTACGATGAACCCTACTGGGATTACGAGTATGCTCTTAAGTGGACTGATCCTGAAAACGACACCCAAGACTGGTCCACCAACGCCACTATAGTCGGCATGGGTGCCAGTGCCGAATCAAATGCCGAGTATGACGCAGCTAGGGACATCACGGCCTTTTGGGTAACCTATGACACCCACAGCATTTACTTCAGAGTATACGCCAGAGACCTCGTGAGCGATGCCTCCTTCATCAACGGCACCCTGTACGCCATATCAATTTCCTACCTTGACGGGCTTGGTGATAGAGAATCTCAGTGGGTTGGACGCACATACACGGCAACGGAGGCCGCGTGGGAGAGAGACATAATGATCACCATACAGCCCGGAGCGTCCTCGCACGGTCACCCCGGATGGTTCACATGGATGACCGGACCAGAAATCTCCGATGAAATAGACGACACTCACGAGTACATGACCATGGAACCCAACTACGACGAGAACTACATCGAAATCACCGCAGGATGGGGCTTCAACCAGTGGTGGTCTACTGTTCCCAACTTCATCGACGAAGCTGGACTGATACCCTTAGAAATGAAGATCACTGTTGCGTCCTACAAGCCTGGAGAATGGGGAAAGCATTGGCCCATGGGATACCGCCGATGCTTTGACCCGCAGGCTCCCGGCACCGACGGAATTGAACAGGGGGATCCAAACTCTTGGGGAACAGACGCTGCAGACGTGTTGCCAGGCGACGCTACAGAGCTCAACTGGTCGAAAAAGGTCGATGACATAGGAGATTGGAACACGGTGGACGGCTGGCTCAACTTAACCGTCGACTTTACAGGAGAATACCCAACCTACGCTGACTTCACCTACGATCCTTCCAGTCCATGGGCAGGGGGAAATGTAGAATTCAACGCTTCAATTTCGCAAGGAACCTGGAACGGCACAGCCTACAACACAACCATAATCAACTACTACTGGGATTTCAACGACACCACATTCGCTACAACTCCGAATCCAACCATTATTCATCAGTTCGCATCGCCAGGAACCTACTACGTCACATTAAACGTTACAGACAACCAAGGAAACTGGGACACCCGCTGGAAGAAAGTCTCGGTGGCCAGCTCACGCGATATGGGTATTGCCGATGTTACGCGCGTGGCTGCTCCCTACTATGATGTTGACTATGCCTATCCTAAGTGGTATGCCCCACCGCCGGGAAGAACCCGGGCGCCCTACAAAGTCAATGTAACCGTCAAAAACTTCGGAAGCGATGCTGAAACAAATCTGGATGTGGGCGTTTACTTCAAGAACGCAACGTACACTGGTGTCATAGGAACATCAACAATTGCAAATCTGGCTGGTGGAGCCGAAACAACCTTAACGTTCACGTGGGACCTCACAGCCTCTGTGGGATGTCTCATCGGCAAAGCCACGATATTCGCCAACGTCACAGTTGTTCCAGGCGACAGGAATGCAACCAACAATGAATTCACTGACGGAGACGTGTTTCTGAAGTGGTTAGGCGACACCGACGGCGCCGTCAGAGTCCAGCCGAACACGCGCAGAATTGACATCGCGGATGTTGGACCATTAGTCGTCGCTTGGAAGGAGACGCCTGGAGACCCCAACTGGGACTCTCGCTGCGACTATAACATGGACGGAGAAATAGACACGTGGGACGTGTCGTTCTTGGTTATCTACTGGTACACGACCTACACAGACAAACTGGTAATCTGCTAGACCACACCCAACACAGCATAACTAAGTGAGCTACCACAAAAACCCTCTTTTTCTTTTTTTGTGAATAACACACACGTGAATACGACTGCTGTAGCACAAAAGCTTTCTAAAACATGACTCATGATTGCCCAAGATCAAAGGTCTCAAAGGAAAATCGAAAACATGCGTGCACATTACTCCTGGATAAGATCTGGAAGCCTGAAGCTATGAGTGGCAAACCCGAACTCATCCGTCATAATGGTGTCAATCAATAAGATGTTTCCGTCAGGATCATGGACTTCAATGATTACAAGCCGCGACTGCACAGGATCCCCATTATAAGTAAAAAGAACATACAACGTGACAACTTCGCCGGGATTGAAGGGTCCGCTGGACGCATTTGCTCCTTCTCCACCTTTCTGAGTGTACACGTCTAATTCAGCGGCTTCTGTGGTTATCGGGACTTTGAACGTCAGGGTGTCCACCGCCGGTTTTTCGCCTACGTAAGCCTTGGCTAAAACAAACCATTTACCCACGATGGTGGGGGTCTCCAAGACCAGTATAGCATCAACCGTTTCAGCGATGCTTGAGTTATTTTCTGATTCAACGATAGACTTGTTTGTTGCCTCGTTGGAAGCTTTGTTGATGTTTGAGGCATCAACTGTTTCCGATACTTTATTGACGGCGGGCTCAGTTGAATCATCAATCGGAGGAGTCAAGACATCAGAGGTTCGTGTTTCGTTTACTCCTAAATCGTATGGCAGCGAATAAGAATCCGGTTGGGAAGGAAAAACCGCTAGGTTTGTTGAAAAGGACGTTGTGTGCTGTATCGAAATCAAGGTTAATAAGATGAGTAGAGACGCCGCGGCAACTTTGTTATTCATTGAAGATCATCATTTGGCACTAGTTTTCAAACACGATATTCGCGTACCCTTTAATTAACATTAAGTCGCATTCTTACAGTTCACAGTTGCAACATGCGCGCGCGATGCTTGTTTCAAAAAATATAAATTGCGCGCGCGATAAGGCTACTCCAAATTGCGTGTGTGCATGCTGTTTGATTGTGGATTTATGGTGTGATTTGAAGACTTGAGAAAGTCAGTAGTTGCTTCAATGTTTCGGGTTTGCGTGTTTTTTGTCTTGTTTACAATTGTGGTTGCCGCATTGCCAGCCTCTACCTCGTCCACTTCAAGCGGTTACCTCATAGAGATTGGTGAGGTGTATTCCTGCGACATTCACGGGAACCCTAAGGACGGTTTCGGCAAGGGAACCCCGGCGTACTTCAGAATAAACGTGAAGAACAATGACGTTAGTCCGCGAGAGGTAGAAATAGTCATCACTGCTTACGACGACGGAAACGTCCCCCTAGGCGTAGCCTCATCCGAAATCACAATGGCCCCGAGCACATCAACTGGCGTGATATTGAGCTTACAAATCCCGAAATGGGCCTACGTTGGAACCGGGAGGGTCCGTGTCGGCGCCCACGCCCCCGATGACATGTACCCCTATTACCCAGGAGTTTCCGCCTTTTTCAAAATCAAAATCGCCGGAGACTGCAATGGTGACAGGCACGTAGACCTGATTGACTTGGGCTTGATAATCTATGCTTGGGGAAGCCAGCCCGGAGACGTTAACTGGGATGATCGCTGCGACCTCAACAGCGATGGCGGAGTGAACATTTGGGATGTGGCTGTGCTCGTGATGAACTGGTAGCCATACCCTGGCCGCGGGCGCGTTTCTCCTAGGTTGCTTGCGCGCCCACTCTGGAACACAACTAATTGTCGAAGTTCAAAGGTCTCAAAGGGAAAGCGAAAACATAGAAGGCGCTGACGCAACATCGTGTAATTATGTTTCATCAACATTAAATAGCATGTTGACGGAAAATATCTATTGAACCCCTCGTGTGTCTGAGGCTCTGAGAAATTGCGCTTGAAGCATCCGAAGGAAAGGAGAAAAGTAAGGTGAAAACTAGGAATTTACTGTTATGGATTTTTTTCATGGCGATTTTGACTGTAAACTTGCTTGAGGTTCTGCCCGCAGTCCCGGTTGGCCAAAATCCGGAGAGCGACTCTAACCTCTCATTTAATATTAATGGCGTACGCCTAATCGAAGAATATAATGAAACGTACCACGGGTTTGTCCACGTTTCCTCTGGAGACCCCCATTATCTAGAGTTTGACGATGGAACTCCCTTCTTCCCCGTCGGAATCAACAAGGGATGGATTAATGGTAGCAGCAACCGGAATGGCAGCTACATAGGTTGGGGAGATTTTGTGAATAGAAGCTGGTCGGCGGACAGATACATGCAAGAAATGGCTGCTCACAACATGAACATCGTGCGAATTTGGATGTGCTCTTGGCATATCGACATAGAAAACAAATACACTGGAACGGGAAACTACAGCGAGAGTGAGAGCGCGAAATTAGATTACCTTCTGGGGCTCGCTGAGAAATACGACCTTTACGTCATGTTGACCCTCCTCACTTTCACCGACTTTAACACTGGCAGCTATCCGCAAAACTGGGCAGCTAACCCCTATAACAAGGTTAACGGAGGACCATGCGTAGACCCGGCTGATTTTCTAACCAACGAAACAGCCAGGTATTACATCAAAAAGAGGTTCAACTACATCCTAGACCGGTGGGGCGACAACCCGCGCATCGCCATGTGGGAGTTCTGGAACGAAGTGGACTTGGTTACAGGGGCAACAGACGACTTGTCTAAGGCGTGGCATGAGGACGTAGCCCAAGTCTTCAGGCAAAACGACACCCACCGACGACCGTTAACCACAAGCTTCAGGGGAGACGTTTTCTGGGATAAAACCTACAGATCCAACGCAACCGACATCATTCAAATCCACACATACTGGACAAGCAATCCTATACAATTAGCCCAACGCGTGAGCGGCTACGTCAAAAACTACCTCACACCAGAAGACTACGGCAAGCCCATTCAAATCGGCGAATACGGAGCTTGGGAAAACCGAGCCGCCGATCCCGAGCACCTTCATAGTGGCCTGTGGGCTGCCGTTGCATCCGGCGCTTTGGGATCCCTCAGGTGGGCCTCCAATATTGGTGACGGCTGCGGCGACATGACAGATGCCATGTTTGATCGCTACTTGCATTTTGAGAAATTCGTCCGAGGGATCAAGTGGACCATGCTTAACATAAATGAGGGCACCGGAGTCCTTGGCGGCGCTTCAAACGCTAGGGTGTTTAACATTCAGGGTACTGGTTTTGCTTTCGCATGGGCGCAACGAACCTCAGGTACCCTTGTTCAGGGAGCTAAGCTGGACTTTACCGGGCTAGACAACAACAACTACACCGTTTACGTATATGATGACTCCACAGGGATCTATCTAGCTCAGTATAACGTAACTGTGACAACGGGAGCCCTAACTGTAGACCTTCCAGACTTCACGGAGCACGTAGCTGTTAAAGCCATGGCTGAAATTAATGTGTATCGCGTGCCTGGCGATTATTCCACAATACAGGCAGCCATAAACGCCGCCAACGCCGGAGACACCATTAAAGTAGCCCCCGGAACTTATTATGAGCATGTTACAGTGAACAAGACTCTGAAACTTCTTGGCGCGAACAGGAGCTCAACAATTATCGACGGCGACGGAACAGGAATGGTTGTCAACGTAACCGCAGAAAACGCCTATGTAACGGGGTTCATAATGCAAAACAGCGGCTCCTCAGCCTCAGATAGCGGCTTAGCCCTAAGCGAATCAAATAACAGCACTATTTCCGGCAACACCATAAAAAACAACAACATCGGGATCAAACTCCAAAATGCTAACGGCAACCAGATTTTCCACAACAACTTCATAAACAACACTCTTCAACTTCAGCAAACCTCAACCAACACTTGGGATGACGGTGTGGGTAAAGGAAACTACTGGGATGACTACGGCGGCGACGACTTGGACGGCGACGGCATAGGCGACACTCTGCTGCTCCATCAGGGGGTGGATGATTGTCCGCTTATGAGCCCGTGGGTAAACATGCACGATGTGGCTGTCGTTGAAGTTGTGCTGAGTCCAGGCGATGGATATGACCCTGACCGTGCTTATCCCGACTGGTATGGTACGCCTCCGGGACGCACTCGTGTTTCATACAATATAGTTGTGGTTGTGCGAAACTTCGGGGACTTCGAGGAGAGTTTCACCGTTACAGCCTATAACAACTCGGATCCTGTTGGAGCACAAGCCGTTACCCTATCCGCTGGGGAGGAGGAAACCTTATCCTTCCCTTGGGATCTTACAGGTCTACCTGCTAGCACCCGTCTAGGAGAGGTGAGACACAGCATGTCTGCGAACGTATCAAGTGTGATTGTCGGCGAAACCTACATATTCGACAACGCCCTCGATGACGGCGATGTAAAAATGATTTGGCCAGCTAACACCAACGGTGACGACCAAGTGAGCATCGTGGATGTGGGACCGCTGGTTATTGCCTGGGGGGCGGAGCCTGGAGATCCCAACTGGGACTCCCGTTGTGACTACAACCGAGACGGAAAACTAGACACGTGGGACGTGTCCATAATCATATTCGAATGGGGTACCATGCCATGAAATATGATGAGATGTGCGCGCGGTAGGCTATAGAGGCGCATCCTTCAAATATACTAGAGAAAATCTCTTGAATTCTCCTTCTCTAATGCTAACAACGAAACTTTGAACGTCCTCAGTAAAATCTTTCCAGTCAACTCTCAGCAAATTCAACTTGCGATGGTAATCGTTATAGTTTGGGTGAAAAGAGATAATAACTCCAGTCATACCCAGACCTTCTCCAGTAGAAGCAAATATTGCATTGGGAAACTTTGCAGCATATTTTTTGGCTTCTTCCATTGCTTCTGGTGTAAGAATCTCAGAACGCATTTTGACAAAGGTCAGAGCTAATATTTCAAAACCCATCTTCTTAAAATCAGGAATGATCGTGTAGTCCTGAATCGTTCCGTTCCTTTCAAGTTTGTGACGGGTTCTAGTGATTGTTGATTGAGAAACTTTGAGGACCTTGGCAAGTTCTCTGTCACTTCGTTTTGCGTTTTTAAGGAGCTCCCGTACCAATTCTTTATGTAGTTCTTTTTGCATAAACCACAGTTATGAACAATAGGTTAAAAGTTTATAGTATCTATGAAGGTTCAGTAATATTCTTGCGCACACACACAAACTATTAGTGAGGTATATTGCTTGGTTCATTAATTCTTAAATCACGCGTCTTCTGAATTATTAATCCATAAATACTTGAGCCTTTGCGAGCAACATTAAAAAGTAAGTTGACGGAAAGTACTTATTGAGCCTCTCGTGTGTTCGAGGCTGTGAGACATTACGCGTGTAGTGATCTAAGGAAAGGAGAAAAATAAGGTGAAAACTAGGAATTTACTGTTAGGTATTTTTTTCATGGCGATTTTGGCTGTAAACTTGCTTGAAATTCTGCCTGCAGCCCCGGTTGGCCAAAACCCAGAGAACAACCCTGACCCCTCATTTAATATCAATGGCGTACGCCTAAATGAAAAATATAATGATACATACCCCGGCTATGTCCACGTTTCATCGGAAGACCCGCGTTTTCTCGTGTTTGACGATGGAACACCCTTTTATCCGGTCGGAATCAACACGGGCTGGTGGCTTGACGACTCGCAGGCCCAGAACATGAAGGCCCACAACATAAACTTGGGTCGAGTTTGGATGTGCTCCTGGCACATAAACATAGAGCACCCGATAAACGGCGGATTCGGATTAGGAACATACGACGAAAGCGAATGCCAAAAACTGGACGCTATCCTCGCACTTGCAGAACAGTACGACCTTTATATACAGCTAGTTCTACTCACATTCACCGATTTTGCAAAACCACATGGAGACCACTGGAATGATACCAATGACAACTACGCTCCAAGCTACTTTTACGCAAATCCATATAACGCTCGGTTCGGTGGACCCTGCGAAAAACCGATAGATTTCTTCACCAACGAAACAGCCAAACACTACTTCAAAAAGAGGTTAAACTACATCCTAGACCGATGGGGCGACAACCCGCGCATCGCCATCTGGGAGTTCTGGAACGAAGTAAGCCTAGTAGGTTGGGAGTATCCTCCACAAGCCACTGACGAACTATCAAAGGCATGGCAGGAAGAAATGGCCCAAGTCTTCTATGAAAACGACACCCACCAAAGACCATTGACAACTAGCGCCCACGGCGACGTTTTCTGGGACGAAACATTTCTTTCTGACGCCAACGACATCATCCAAATACACACTTACTCAACGAGTGATCCGATTACCTTGGCGTCCACAGTAAGCAATTACATTAAACGGTACGATGATAGCGGTAAACCCGTCGTCATCGGCGAATACGGAACAACTTCCGGAGACAGAACAGAGTTCCTCCACAACGGCCTGTGGCCCGCTCTCGCCTCCGGCTCAGGATACTCATCCATGTACTGGTATAGCGACTCCATGACAGGGGCCATGTGGGATCGCTACCTCTACTTCGAAACCTTCATCCAAGGCATCCTGTGGCCCTCGCTGAACATGAGCGACGGCACGGCTGTTCTAAGCGGAGCCGCAAGCACGGACGTCTACAGCATCCAAGGCAACTCTTTTGCCCTCGCTTGGGTTCTCCACAAGGTTTCAGGCACTGTTTCAGGAGCACAACTCACCTTCTCCAACCTCACCAATGACTATTATACTGTCAGCGTGTATGATGATTCAACCGGGACTTATCTCAGCCAATACGAAGCGAACGTCACCATCGGCGAACTGACAGTTGACCTTCCAGACTTTACAACCCATCTAGCCGTAAAGCTTGTCGGCAGCTCACTGGGCACTCCGCACGGTCCAAAAGCGGCCTTCACGTATTTGCCGCCAAATCCAAGGGTTAATGAAACCGTCACTTTCGATGCCTCGACATCGCTTCCCGAATGGAATATAACCACCCAGCCCATCGTTAACTATACTTGGGATTTCGGGGACAGCAACGTCACCGATACCTCAAACCAATCATCACCCACAAATACGCAGTGAACGACACCTACACCGTGACCTTGAACGTGACTGACAGCCAGAGCCTCTGGAACACCACGTCCAAAACGGTAAGGGTTAAAATACCCGACATAGCCATCATCAGCGTCACGCGCGTTCCTGCCCCCTACTATGATCCTGACTACGCGTATCCTAACTGGCACGGTGTACCGCCTGGAAGAACTCGGAAGACCTACAGAATCGACGTGACCGTCGCAAACCTGGGAGACTATGTTGAGACCTTCGACGTCACCGTCTGGTACGAAAACGCAACGGAGAGCGGAATCATAGGGACGCAGGTCGGCGTCACCTTGGCTGCTGGAACAAGCACAACGTTAACGTTCACTTGGAACCTCGCAGCTTCTGTGGGAGACCTCGTGGGCGACTGGACCATAAAAGCCAACACCACTGTTCCAGGCGACGTCAACCCAGCCAACAACGAATACGCTGACGGACAGGTGTTCCTGAAGTGGATGGGCGACACAGACGGCGCAATAAGGATTCAACCAGATGAATATAGGATTGACATTGCCGATGTGGGGCCCTTAGTGGTGGCGTGGAAGAAAACGCCTGGACAAGCTGGCTGGGACCCGCGGTGCGACTACAACATGGACGGCGAAATAGACACTTGGGACGTGTCATTCCTCGTCATCTACTGGTACACAACTTACGCAGCATGACTTAATGAACTGCCGTAAACCCTCTTTTTTCCCTTTTTGCGTGTGCATATTGATCGTTGCAGCGGTTGTTTTATATTCGCAACTTGGTGGAATTATTACCCATGTTAGACCTGAGAAAACAGAAGAAACATAGAGTTAAGGAGGATGTGTTACGACATCTGGAGAGATTCCAGCTAACTCCGAAGTTCTCTGCAGGCGTTTGGTATTTCTTCCCGGGAGGAGGAAGATTTCACGAGCGGTATGGTCCACGAGGCACTATAGAGGATGTTTTGGAGAAGGTTCGGGAACTTCATGACAAGGGAATAATTGACAAGAATTTCAGGCTGGAGGCTCACTACCCCAATGAGGTAAACCGAGACAACCTAGATGTGTTCAAAGAACTCGAAAAGGACACAGGAATCAAGCTTTTAACCGTGGTTCCCAACCTCTTCTACGAGAGGATTTTTGAATTTGGATCCCTATCCAACCCTAAAGAAGAAGTAAGGCGGAGAGCTATCGACAGAACCATTGAGGCCCTATTGTTAAACAAAGAGTTGGAGACAGCGTTTAGCATTGTGTGGCCCGGCATAGACGGATATGATAACCCTTTCGGCATCGACTTCTATGATATGTGGAACAGATTTGAAGAAGGTCTTGCGGAAGCCATGGACTCGGTTCCAGGAGTGAGGGTGGCCATTGAACCGAAACCCTACGAACCGAGGAGTAATAACATCTACAGGAATACTGCCAATGGACTTCTAATGGCGAGAAACGTGGAATCCCTACTTGCGGCTGAGAAAAACAGAAAACTGTTGGAAGAAGGTCATAGTTTGGTAGCCCTCAACCCCGAGGTGGGTCACGTCCTTATGGGGCATGAGGAGTTAGCCTATGCCTTAGCTTCAATAATGAGGGAAAGTAGGCTTGCTCATATCCACTGGAACAGTCAGCCTCTTGGTAACTTTGATCAAGACTTGAATGTTGGCGTTGTTGGTTTAGATCAAACCTATGCCGCGTTGTTAGTTCTGAAGATGTATGGGTATGAAGGCTACTTTGGTATCGATATAAATCCTCTAAGGATGCCGGTGGAGACAGCCCTAATCCTTAATATGAATGCCCTTCTCAGCGCATGCACAAGGCTTAACGAGATGGAATATGGGAAAATTGTGGAAGCCATGTATGATCCTGAGAATAACAGGGGGGTTGTAGAAGACGTGGTCACCCGTTCTCTCACCCCGAGGTCCGCTAAGCTATTAGACTTTAAATGAAAATGCGCGCGTTCCTTGGTTTCCCCAACTACGCACAGACTTGGATCTCTCTAACATGCACGCTCACGGCAGCCACCCTAATCTACAACAAACTGCACCCAGAACTGGAGTAAACCGCATAATTCAGTTACGCAAAAATGACCATATGGTAACGAAGGCGGATGTGCTGAAGATACTTCCCTAAAAGGCTTGGGAATGTTACTCAGCTGTCTTAGGCTTAACGATTTTGTCCCAATTAATTTTTTTCGTTACGAGTCCCTTGAGATGAGCTTTCAGCAGGCGTTCCGCTTTTTCATATCCCAGCCGTCCTGCATTCCAAGTCACGAAGGGCGGGTAAAACGTGGCTTCCTTAAATTTTGCTTTTCCGTTTTCGAAATCGAACCTAATGTATCCGAGCTCCCTTAGGTAGCACGCGTCGTTAGGGCATAAAACATCTATTTCCCTCAGTTCCTTTTTCAGATACAACATTGTGTACTCTTCTGCTTTTTCAATATCCCTGCCGCATGGACACTGAGTTTTCGCCTTTGCAGGCGCCTCCATTTTCTTCTTAACATCGTCGGCTGTCAGAACGAGGCTCCGCCTTTTCTCAATGTTCTCAATTGCTCCATCCCTCAGGAAGAGAACCCTGTCGCTGATGTCAATCATTTTCAGGTCGTGAGTTGCACAAATCACTGTGGTTCCTCTCTCCACCTTCAACCGATAGAGAAGTTGAACTATAGCGAAGCCCGTGTTAAGGTCTAGGTTTCCCGTCGGCTCGTCAGCGAGAATTATAGCGGGATCGTTTGCAAGTGCTCTGGCGATGGCTACACGCTGCTGCTGCCCCCCACTCAGCTCAGTTGGTCTATGGTGTAGGCGGTCTCCGAGTCCAACCAACTCTAAGAGCTCGGTGGCTTTCTTGATTCGCTGGTCTTTGGGCACACCGGCAAAAATCATAGGCAACGCAACGTTATCCATGGCGGTTAAAACTGGGATTAGGTTGAAGGTCTGGAATATGTACCCTATTTTTCGAGACCTGAGCCAAGCCATCCCCTTAGGGGACATTTTGGAGACATCGGTGCCCTCGATGATTATTTTTCCTTCACTGGGGCGGTCTATTCCTCCCACCATGTTAAACAGTGTGGTTTTTCCGCTTCCGCTGGGCCCCATAATAGAAAGATACTCGCCACGAGCGACTTTGAGGTTTATTCCTCTAAGCGCTTGGACGGTTTCGCCTTTGAGAATATAGTTTTTGTGAAGATTTTTAACTTCTACTGATGCAACCGCTGCCATGAAGCATCCCCGTTGGTTGTTTTAGAAATGTTAAAGCCTCTATATATGTTTTTAAGAGTTCGCCTAATCCGAAAAAATCTTATTCAAATTCGGTAGGTTCAATGGTGCTGTAGGTGTCTTGAGGCGCTTCTTCCGCGTGGCGGCGCTCGACTATTTTAATCACTATTAAAACTATGGTAAGGACTATGCTGGTGATGATGAAAAACAAAAGATATTTAGGTAAAACAAGGAGGAAATGGACTGCGCTGTCTGCTCCAGCGTATTCTTCATATCCAGCCCAGCTTGCCCTCAAATAAACTTTGCCGATCAACTGGACGTTCCAATAATAAGCGTAATGTCCATTGCTGTCAACTGTTACCCTTTGTAAGGGATACCATGATGAACCATCTGAACTGACGTAGATTGTGACGTTTTCACTTGAATAAGTAGGTGAAATTGTTCCACTAACCATGATGGCGCTTCCTTCAATTGTGACTTTTGAAGACAGTTCTAGGGTTATGGAGGAGGCAGCTAGATCGCTGTAGCTTGATGAAACTTGCTCAGGGGATGACTGTTCAGAGTTTTCAAGCGTTATAATCCGCGGGGAAAGTCCTTTGAATTCGTCTGGGCATTCGCCGACTCTCCATTCGTTTTCCCAGTTCTGGATGTTTCCCGTGGTTTCAGCTATGTAATAGGGTTTTCCGCTGTAGTTCAAGTAGTAAACATCAAACCTTACGTCTTTGGGTTCATCTGAAAGGTGGACGCCGACGTTCATGTGAGTTTGATCCTCGTAATACAGTAGTATCACGTCAATTCCTCCAGCCTTCATTATGGATGCGGCGATGAACGAGAAAAGATCGCAGTCGCCTTTGTTTTCAACCATGGTCTCGATGGGATATTTTTGAGGACCGCTCTCTTCGTAGGGAATCTGGTGAACTATCATTAAAACTCCGTTAGCGAAGTCCTCCTCGTCTTGGTAGATGCTCCAAAGGTCGTCAGCTATGGGCCTGAGAGCGTCAGGCGTAACAAATTTTGCAAATTCGGTATGCGTGCTTATGGTGTGGCTTTTGCTTTTGTAGTAGTCGTATAAGGAGGAGGTTACTGAAACTGTCAGTCTGCACTGCACTGAACCGCCAACGTGATCGAGAAGCTCATACGTGTTTTCATAATTAGCTCCAGAACAAGAAAAAACCGGCGAAAACGCAACGAGTATTAACAGAGCTAAAATTGTTACCCGTTTCAACTTCTCAGCCGAGCGAACGTTCTTCAACATGGATTCACTAGGATTTGAGTTCGGTTTAGTATATGAAAGATTTATGGACTACAAATTCAGTTTTACTGTTCAGGTTCTCAAATAAACGAAGAAATGCGGTTTTGTGTGTTTAATCATAAAGTTTAAACATTAGTTCGCGGAAACACTTTTAGCTAACACGGTATAAGCCTCAAGTGAGGGATGAACCATCAGCCTTGAATACGTTGTTGAAACTGAAGACCTCGCCCGGTACTATCAGATGGGGCCCGTCAAAGTTAATGCACTCGACGGCGTCGACCTAAAAATCAAACGCGGAGAGTATCTTTCTATTATGGGGCCGAGCGGAAGCGGAAAAACCACACTGTTTAACATGGTGGGAGGAATAGACCGCCCCAGCCGAGGTAGGGTCTACATAGACGGAGTTGACGTAGCAAAGTTAGATGCATACGAGTTAGCTTGGCTGAGGTGCCGAAAAATAGGGTACATATTCCAGACCTTCAACCTAATCCCCGTTTTAACTGCCATGGAAAACGTGACGTTGCCTATGATTTTTGCCGGTGTGGGCCGAGAGGAACGGATTAAACGGGGGAAAGAAATTTTGGAAAGGGTTGGACTCGGAGACCGGCTTAACCACAAACCAGCAGAGCTCAGTGGGGGGCAGCAGCAGCGTGTAGCCAT
>Ga0209636_10001359_pt1 | contig 24562 bp, 17 predicted proteins | sample DeeMarSWOR152_54_FD_187464 | JGI IMG/M metagenome (GOLD analysis project Ga0209636, IMG submission 187464) | Marine sediment microbial communities from White Oak River estuary, North Carolina - WOR-1-52-54 (SPAdes) (version 2) | ecosystem: Environmental > Aquatic > Marine > Intertidal zone >...
TTTCCCAGCTGGAACAGCAAACTAGAAGCCGCATTCCAGAATTACATGAGCACCGAGCCTTACAAAAAAGTCAAAAGTATAATCGAAGAAAGCATAGAAAATAACAAGCGCAACATCGTCTTCCACGAAGCGAATTCCTGCCCTGAATTCTGGGAACACACACGGCTAATCGCAGGCATCAACGTGGCAGCTACCCTCATAAAGGGCGCCCAAAGCCTAATATGAGCATCGCATTAATGAGGTGAAAAAAGTTGAAAATAGGAATAATTGGCGGCTCAGGCTACGTAGGCGGAGAACTCCTGCGCTTATTGCTGCTCCATCCGCAGGCGGAAGTCAAAATGGTTACTTCTCGCCACAGCATAGGAGAATACGTTTTCAACGTACACCCAAACCTCCGCGGACTCACACGGTTGAAATTTGTTCCCCAAGACATCGCCGAACTTCAAAAACACTGCGACCTCGTATTCACCGCAACCCCGCACGGAGGGTCAGTAAACCTCGTTCCAAAGTTTTTAGAAGCTGGGTTAAAAGTTATTGACATGAGCGCAGATTTCCGCCTCAAAAACCCCGATGATTACATTGAATGGTACGGTTGGAAACACGCCAACCCGCAACTACTAAAAGAAGCAGCGTACGGCTTACCCGAGCTTCATCGTCAAGAGATAAAAAGCGCCCGTTTAGTGGCTTGTCCTGGCTGTATGGCAACAGCCGCAATTCTACCCTTAGCTCCAGTGATAAAGGCGGATCTTGTAGAAAAGAATAGGATAGTTGTGGATGTGAAAATCGGTTCTTCGGGAGCAGGCAGCAAACCGACAATTGCTTCGCATCATCCTGAACGGTTTGGCGGAGTGAGACCGTACAAGGTGGCAGGGCACAGGCATCTTGCGGAAGTAGAACAGGAACTCGATAACTTGACAAGTGAGCCAGTAACAGTTTCGTTCACTCCGCACGCAGTCAACATGGTTAGAGGAATACTCTCAACCATTCACGTTTTCCCCAAAACCCCGTTAACAAACAAGGTTGTATGGAAGATGCTACGTTCTCAGTACGAAGGTGAACCTTTCATACGTTTCGTTAAGTATAAGAAGGGGCCGTATCAGCTTCCTGACCCAAAGGTTACCATGGGAACAAACTTCTGTGATATAGGCTTCGAGTTGGATCCGCACGCAAACAGACTCCTGCTTTTCTCGGCAATAGACAATATAGTTAAAGGAGCGTCAGGTCAAGGCGTCCAATGCCTAAACATAATGATGGACATAGACGAGAACATCGGCCTAAAAAGCACTGGTTTCCATCCGATGTGACCAATCATGCTGTTAGTAGTGAAAATGGGCGGAAGCATACTCAAAGAAGGAGCGTCTTCAGAGCTTCTCTCCGACCTGAAGACGCTGGCTGAAGAGCACAAGCTGGTTCTTGTCCATGGCGGAGGAGCAGAAGTCACCGAAATCGCCGCCAAGCTGGGCAAGGAACAGAAATTTATCGTTTCGCCTCAAGGCTTCAGAAGCCGCTACACCGACAAAGAAACCATGGAAATTTTCACCATGGTCATGGCGGGAAAAATCAACAAGCAAATAGTCGCGACGGTGCAAAGCCAAGGCATACCTGCCTTGGGCTTGTCGGGCTTGGACGGCTTGCTCTTGAAAGCCGAGCGAAAAAAGCGTTTGATCATTGTTGATGAACGCGGACGGAAAAAAGTAATTGACGGCGGCTACACGGGAAAGATAAACACGGTAAACGTAAATTTGCTTCGGTTTCTGCTTGAGAAGGATTACGTGCCCGTTGTAACTCCGATAGCCATGAGTGAAGAGTTTGAACCGTTAAACGTGGACGGCGACAGAACAGCGGCCGTGGTTGCTGGCGCCCTCAAGGCAGACCGCTTAATATTGCTGACTGACGTGGAAGGTTTAGTCCTGAAAGGTAAGCTCGTTCCGAAAATAACCGCTACAGAAGCGGAAGGAACCCTTTCCGGCATCGGGAAGGGCATGAGCACCAAAGTCCACGCGGCTTTGGAAGCGCTGAATCAAGGCGTCAAAGAAGTGTTGGTAACGTCAGGCGTTGGAAAACAGCCCATTTCCTCTGCTTTAAACCATGAATCGGGCACGGTGATGACAAGTGAATGAGTATGACATAATTAACTTTGAAAATAGGTTAATGGCGAACGTTTTCGCTAAGAGACCAGTGGTGATAACACGCGGCAAAGGTGCATTAGTCTGGGACATAAACGGCAAAGAATACGTAGACTGCATGGGCAGCTACGGCGTTGCCTTGCTCGGGCACTCGCACCCAAAAGTGGTAGAAGCCGTCTGCAAACAAGCTGAGACGCTAATTTCTTGTCACGCAAGCCTTTACAACAATAAGCGAACAGAATTTCTGCAAAAACTCATGAGCATAACACCGAAAGGCTTGAACAAAGCGTTTCTTTCAAACAGCGGCGCCGAATCAGTTGAATGCGCCTTAAAGCTGGCTCGAAAATTCACGGGTAAGCCTGAGATAATCGCTGCTATGGGCGCCTTTCACGGGAAAACCATGGGTGCTCTGTCCGCGACTTGGGACAAAAAGTACCGTGAACCGTTCCAGCCCTTGGTTCCAGAGTTTAAGCATGTTCCGCCTGACAACCTTGAAAAGCTAAGCCACGCTATAACAGACAAAACTGCTGCCATTCTCATCGAACCAATCCGCGGTGAAGGCGGAGTACGTATTCCACCCGAAGGTTTTCTTCAAGGTCTCAGGGAAATCTGCGACGAAAAGGATGTTCTCTTAATCTTGGACGAGGTGCAAACGAGCTTCGGACGAACAGGCAGACTATTTGCATGTGAGCATTGGGGTGTCACTCCCGACGTGATGTGCTTGGCTAAGCCGTTCGCTGGCGGCTTGCCCATCGGCATAACAGTGGCCAAAGAAAACATCATGTCTTCCTTCAAGGTTGGCGATCACTCAAGTACTTTCAGCGGAAGCCCTCTGGTTTGCGCAGCGGCTTGCGCCGCGATTAACGTGTTAGTGGAGGATAAACTTACAGAGAGAGCCGCGGTTCTAGGCGGGTACTTCAAGGCTAGACTGGAAGAACTGCAAGCTAAATATAAAATCGTTAAGGAGGTTCGTGGTTTGGGCTTAATGTTGGGCGTAGAACTCCGCTATGATGTTCGCAACATAATACTCAAAACCATGGACAGAGGCGTGCTCATCTTGGACGCAGGCAGAAACGTTCTGCGTTTTCTACCGCCCTTGGTAGTCGAGAAAGAGCAAATCGACAAAACCATATCGGTTCTTGACGAAATGATAGGGGAAGAAGAAAATGAGCGATCAAGCGGTGCAGCTGCTAACTAATTTGCTGGGAATTTACAGCCCGTCAGGTAAAGAGGAAGTCATCTCCGACTTTCTCGCAGAAGAAATGAAAAAGTTAGGTTTCCGTGTAAGAAAAGACGCTATCGGAAACGTTATTGGAGAAATCGGAGAAGGCGAACCAACCATACTCTTATGCGGGCACATGGACACCGTTACTGGGCATATTCCATTGCGGGTTGAAAAAGGCAAGATATACGCTAGAGGCGCAGTCGACGCAAAAGGTCCGCTTGCAGCTATGGTTACAGCCGCAGCCACAGTTGCCCAAGAACCAACGTTTCAAGCCAAAATTGTGGTTGCCAGCGTTGTCGAAGAAGAAGCCACCAGCAGAGGCGTCAAGCATCTGATAAGCGACGGCATTTTGGCTGATTACGCCATATTCGGGGAACCCAGCGGCGTCAAAAACATAACTATCGGCTACAAAGGCAATTTACATCTTAAGATAACGTGTAAAACTGAGACTGGTCACTCTTCTGCGCCATGGCTTTACGAGAACGCCCTTGAGAAAGCCTATGAACTTTGGCAACAGATCGAAAACTCCTTGCCGCCGCTGGACAAACAAAAGAGTCCTTTCTACGCCGTAACTGCTTGTCTGACCAAAGTGAGCGGCGGAAGAGCAAACTCTGTGATTCCTTTCAAAAGCGAAATACACATTGACCTTCGGATTCCCCCTCAATTCACTTCAACCCAAATTTTCAACGACACCAAAAAAGTGATCGAACAATACGAGGCTGCCAACCCCAAAGTTAAGGTGAAAGTGTCAATAGAAGATTCGAACGAACCCTTCGAAGTGGACAAAAGCTCCCCTCTCGTGAAAGCGTTGTCCTCTTCGATTAGAAAAGTGCTGAAAAAGCCTGCCACGCTTTTGAGAAAGACTGGAACTGGCGACATGAACATCCTCGGTCGAGCCTTGGACATGCCCATAGTCACTTATGGACCTGGCGACTCGCATTTAGACCACACAAAAGATGAGCACATTATCATAAGCGAATACTTAGACGGCATTCAAGTTTACAAGGAAACCCTTCTGAAGCTGGTTGAACTGCACAAGAAAACTAGAAGTCGGTAAGCCCCAAGCTACATTTTGTCTAATTTAAATTCCTCGTGAATTGCTCGAACTGCGGCCTCTCCATCTTTCTCCTTAACCACAAACGAAACGTTCAGTTCCGAAGACCCCTGAGCAATCATGCGGACGTTTATTCCCGTGCGGGCGACAGCTGAAAATATTCTTGAAGCTACTCCCAACGTGCCTTTCATGTTTGCGCCCATAACGGCGATAACACACACATCGTCTTCAGCAGTTACCTCACTGACTAAGCCTCTGCCTAAGAGCGCTATTTCCAACGTGCTAAGCGCCCTTCCCAAAAGATTTCTTTTAATTATTAATGAAATGTTTGCTTCGGAAACTGCCGTTGAAATCATCATGACATTAACGTTATTCTTCCCCAACACATCGAAGATTTTAGCGTAGCTTCCCGGTGCACCCACCATTCCCGCGCCACTAACGTTAACCATAGCTGCGTCTTTGATCAGAGCAATTGCCTTTACAACGTCTCTCCGCCTTGCTGTCTGCGTACTGGCTATTAAGGTTCCTGGGTTTTTAGGGTTGAAAACGTTCCTTATTCTAGCGGGAATCTTCTCCCTCATGATTGGTTCCAATGCCCTTGGATGCATGGCTTTTGCTCCGAAGATCGCCATTTCTGCCGCCTCTTGATAAGAAAGCTCAGGCAGCATTTTCGCAGATGGAATAATCTTTGGATCGGCGGTCATCAGCCCATCCACGTCTGTCCATATCCACACTTCATCCACGGCTAAGGCAGCAGCTAAAAGGGTAGCTGTATAGTCTGACCCCCCGCGCCCAAGAGTTGTAACTACACCATCTTGAGTTGCAGCTATGTACCCCGTCACCACAGGGATCACTTTTTTTTCGAGCAATGGTCCGATTTTCTCTTTCAAATGGTGTATGGTCACGTTCATGAGTGGGCTGGCTTCTCCAAAATTCGCGTCGGTCACTATTCCCGCTTCTTTTCCAGTGAACCATTGCGATTCAAGCTTTAAATCTCGAAGGGTGCCCCACACAAGTGGTGCGGACAACCGTTCTCCAAAAGACACAACGTAATCTCTTGATTTAGGCGTAAGCTCACCCACATAACTTATTCCAATAAGTACTTTCTCAATCTCATCGAGAGTCTTTTCAATAATCTGCCCAGTTTCTTCCAGCACGCGCCTATTTTCAATCGCTTTCATAGCTGCAGCTGAGTGTTTTTCAAGCATTTTCTGCTTAAACTTTAGAATGTAGGCTTCGTTTCTCTTATTTGCTTGTTCAGCAGCCTCACATAATTCGTCAGTTGTATGGTTCAAAGCTGAAACCACAACGATAACACTGTAGCCTTGCTTGGTACTGTCTGCTACCAAATTTGCTACACGGCGGATGTTTTCGCCAGTAGCCAAGGCAGTTCCTCCGAACTTCATCACTATTTTCTTCATACGTTCAACTCCAAACTATTGCTACCTAAGCAGTTCGCTTGCCAAATTATGCTTTATATCTAACAGATCCCTTAATACTGCACTGGCAGTTTCCATTCCTCCCGCCCCTCGACCAATAATTGTCTCTTCCCCAGCGAACTTGGAAACGAATGTTACAGCGTTGAGGACACCGCTGACACATAGCGGGTCCCGCTTGGATATTTCCATAGGCGCCACACTGGGGGTGCCATCTATTGAACCCACAAGCTTGATCGTATTTCCTCTTTTGGAGGCTTTTTCCAGCGCTTGGAGACTTACACCGCGGATTCCTTGCACGCTCACATCCTTCAAAGTGAATTTTTTGTTCATTATCCAGTTCGCCATTATGACAACTTTACAAGCTGAATCTATTCCATCAATATCCATCGCAGGGTCAGTTTCCGCGTAGCCAAGTTTCTGGGCATCTTCCAGAGCTTGCTGGAAAGTTATATGCTTTTCTTCCATTTCTGTAAGAATATAGTTTGTAGTTCCGTTTAAAATCCCGCGTATCACAACTATCTTATCACCTAAGAGGCACTTCTTTGCCAACTCCAAAATCGGAGTTCCTCCGCCCACGGTGCCGCTGAACCTCAAGTAAACTCTGTTATAGTCAGCGAGTTCCATTAAAGCGGGAAGCGCTAATGCAAGAGGACCTTTATTTGTGGTTACAACGTGTTTACCATTTTTGAAGGCAGTTTTAATATGTGACAAGCCTGGTTCGCCGTTCTTTACGTTTGTTGGAGTGGCTTCAACAACTACTTCAGCTTCTACAGACTTTATAACAGCTGACGACGACATCTGGGGGTGACCGCCTTCAGGGTCGGCTGCCACTGTTCCGTCATTCTTCTTAAGCGCCAATATTTTCTCCAAGTTTAAGCCCTTGAGGTTTATGGCTGCGCCGCCTCTGTCGACAATGGCTATAACTTTAGGGTTGAAACCATAATCTCTAATGGTTTCTGTGCTTCTGCGCAAGAGAATATCGGTTAGACTCTGCCCGACAACCCCGTAGCCTACCAATATAATTCTCACGATAACCCTCCAGAAACAGTCATTACAACGGGAGTTTTAAGCCCCAGAACACGTTCAACAGCTTCCATTTCAGCATTCACCTCAGCGGGCTTTTCACTCATCTTAACCGCAACATCTGGATCCTTAAGCCCGTGACCGGTTGTAACACAAACAACCCGCTCGTCTTCTTCAACTTCTCCGTCTTCGATAAGCTTCTTTAACCCTGCGATCGACGATGCACTTGCAGGTTCCACAAAGAGGCCTTCAACTTGAGCCAACGTTTTCTGCGCATCCAAAATCTCCGCGTCAGTCACAGTCTCAGCAGTTCCATGCGATTGTCGAATGGCGTTCAAAGCCTTTTTCCAACTTACAGGCGCTCCGATCCTTATAGCGGTCGCGACGGTTTCAGGCTTGGCAACGGGTACAATTGTGTCACCTCCATTTTTTATTGCCTGCGCTATAGGCGCTGAACCAACCGCTTGTATTCCCGTCATCTTCGGAAGCGTTTTTACGAGACCCAGCTTGTGAAACTCTGTAAAGCCTTTCCATATGGCGCTTATGTTTCCAGCGTTTCCCACGGGCACCACGATTCTGTCTGCCGCTTCTTGATTCAGTTGGTCACATATTTCGTAGCCCAAGGATTTCTGTCCTTCAATTCTGAAAGGATTAATGGAGTTAAGAAGATAGATGTTTCTGTATTTTTCCGAAAGCTTCAGCACAACATCTAAGGCTTGATCAAAATTGCCGCGCATCTGAATAACCTTCGCGCCGTAGATCATGGCTTGCGACAGCTTTCCATATGCAATTTTGCCCGAAGGAATCAGCACAGCACATTGCAATCCTGCCTTGGCGGCGTAAGCAGCTAAAGAAGCAGAGGTATTACCAGTTGACGCACAGATAACGGATTTAACTCCTAGCTCCGCGGCTTTTGTAACACCAACTGTCATGCCTCTATCTTTAAAGGACCCGGTGGGGTTTTCGCCTTCATTTTTCACGTAAAGCTCCCTAACTCCCAAATGTTTTGCCAAACGCTGGCATGGGTGAAGACCTGTGCCTCCCTCGTTCAAAGTAACTATTTTTGAAAAGTCGTTTATGGGCATGAAGCCTCGGTATCGCCATACTGAAAGAGGAGCATTTCGCCATTCACTTTCTTTAAGCGCTCCATCCAGCTCACTGTGATCGTATTTTATTTCAAGCAGATCTCCGCATTTCTTGCAGAAGTACACAATTTCATTTATACCGTATTTGTTTCCACAGTTAATACATTCTTGATATGTCATAATTCCAGCTCCATTAGGCGAACTCCTTTGCCTGGTTTCGTGGCGAAGGCCGTTGCGTTAAGACCAGCAGATTCGAATCCTTCTTTCATGGCGCTTGCGACCTTTGATGCGTTAGCTTTCTTCTTGTTAACTATGGCTATAATGGCGGGTCCAGCACCGCTAACCGTTACTCCGCACGCACCAGCTTTTAACGCATTTTGTTTAACCTTCGCGTAGCCTGGAATTAAGAAAGCTCTCATGGGTTCCGCAACCGCGTCCGACATGGATTCACCTATTAGATCCACGTCACCTGCGGCAAAGCCGCTAGCCATGGCTGCAGCCTTGCCAACATTGTGGACGAGCTTGTCGATTGGAATCAGCTTGGGCACTACTGAACGGCCCTTTTTAGTTTTGTTGGTCGGGGTTGCCATATGAGGGAAAGCCACGCACACTTCCATTTCTCGAGGGGACTTCAGATTAACTACATCTATAGGGTTATAAGACTTGACGATTACGAAATCGCCGCATATAGCGGCTGAAACATTATCTGCATGTTCGGAACCAGCAGAAGCAACTTCACCCTTTGCTGCTAGCCGAATTAACTGTTTGTTATCCAGATTGAGATCGAAAATTCGATTCAAACTGTAAGCCACGGCTGCCGCTGAAGCCGCGCTGCTACCCAAGCCCATACGGGGCACAATACCCTTTTCAATTTTTATCAAAACACCTGCTTTTAAAGAAAATTCTTTTAACATTTGATTTGCAACAATGCCTGCAGTGTTTTTTTCAGGCGTTGTGGGAATAGTCGCCGCTGAGAGCCCTGCAACTTCTATTTCAACGCCTTTGGAGGTGGGAATTATCGTAACTTTATCGCTGGGCTGTTCTAAGGCTAGACCGAAAACGTCGAAACCTGGACCCAAATTGGCAGTTGTTGCAGGCGCTTTGACGGTTACTTGGCTGAGCGGCATAATTTCATCTCTAAATCTTCAGACATTATCAGAACCTAATTATTATTTATGTTGTCGTTTTTTCGCATTTTCAGTTCTAAACAAGCCATATTAAGTGCGTAGTTCTCCTCAGCATTGCCTAACCGCATATCAACCCAACGTGTTGGACATAACTTCGTAGGCCTTAAGACTGTCCTTTTTCTTCACCACAATGATTGTTTCAGTCCAGCAAGAGATGAACTCTATGATGTTTACGTTCTGCTCTGCCAACAATGTCGTTAGGAAAGCTATTACTCCCGGCGTTGCTTCAAGTTCTTCTGGGGAATGCATAACTATCATTGTGCAATTATCATGTTTAACTAGTGCATTAATTCTTTTAGGCATATCGCTTCTGTCCAGAAGGTAAACGAATTTGCCTAACAAGTCCACTTTCATTCCGTTTTTTGTGTTTATTTCCTTGCTTGTGATCATAACGGATTTTCTGTCGTAAACCGCTATTCCACTTCGTTTTAGAAGTTGCAGGACTTTTTCTTCTCTTTTTTGTTTGTGCTTTTGCAGTTCTTCTGAAAATCGTCTCAAAGCAGCTTTTACAGCGCTTGTGTTGTCTATTTTTAGCTCTTTCTGGATTTGTCTGGACAGCTCGCTAAGGTTAACTATGCCTTTTTCCAAGGCTTCCAGCAGGTATGGCTTGTTTCGCAAGTGGCTTCTTACGTTTTGGGCTATTGTCATGATGCATAGGTGTATCAAATGGGACATTTAAAGCTTATTGTGTTGCAAAGAAGTCGCAAAGTTTAAAAATATCGCTCGGGAGGTAAGGGGAATAAATCGACTTCAAAAACGGGGGAACAAAAAATAGCAGAAACGATTGTGCTAGCATACTCCGGCGGACTAGATACATCCGTGCTGATCAAGTGGCTTCAAGAAAAATACAAAGCAGAAGTAGTAACCGTAACCGTTAATGTTGGTCAACCAGAAAACTTGAAAGAAGTCGAGGAAAAAGCGAAAAAAATCGGCGTCTTAAAACATTACTCAATCGACGCCAAACATGAATTCGCCACGGATTACGTTTTCCCAGCCGTAAAAGCCAACGCCCTCTACGAAGGAAAATACCCCATAAGCACCAGCCTTTCTCGCCCGCTCATTGTTGCAAAAATGGTGGAGATCGCAGAAAAAGAGAATGCGACAAGCCTCGCTCACGGCTGCACAGGCAAAGGCAACGATCAAGTGCGCTTCGACGTGACAATTGGCTCGTTGGCGCCAGACCTTAATATAATCGCCCCAGTTAGAGAATGGAGCATGACAAGAGACAAAGAAATCGCATACGCAAAGGCGAAGGGCATTCCAGTTTCCACCGCAGCGAAGAAATACAGTATTGACCAAAGCATCTGGGGAAGATCGATTGAATGCGGAGTTTTGGAAGACGCTAATCAAGAACCGCCAGAAGACGCTTTCGAATGGACTGTCGCACCTGAAAAAACGCCAGATACCCCCGAGTACATAACTATCAAATTTCAAGCAGGAGTTCCAGTTGCCATAAATGAAGAAAAGCTGGCTCCTCCTACACTTATTGAAACATTGAATAAAACAGCAGGAAAACATGGTGTCGGCCGCATAGACCACATAGAAGATCGGTTAGTAGGCATTAAATCCAGAGAAGTCTACGAATGCCCGGCTGCAACAGTTCTCTTAGAGGCTCATAAAGACCTGGAAAAAATGGTCCTCACGCGGCATGAAGTGTTGTTTAAGCAGCAAATCGACTCCCAATGGACCTTTCTAGCATATACAGGTCTATGGATGGACCCTCTTCGGGATGACCTTGAAGCCTTCATAAACAAAACTCAGGAAAACGTGCACGGAGAAGTGCGAGTTAAGCTTTACAAAGGAGGGCTTCAGGTTGTCGGACGCTCATCGCCAATGTCGCTTTACGATCAGAACTTGGTGAATTACAACATCAAAAGCGGCTTTCATCAGTCATACTCTAAAGGCTTCATAGAACTGTGGGGTCTGCAAACAAGAATGCATAATATTCTGAAACGAAAAGCCAAGAAACAAAAAACAACCAAGGGCGGCGTGTAATGTCAAGACTATTGCGTGGAGGACGGCTACCACCTGTACGAGAAGACGTTGCCAAGTTTACCTCTTCAATGAAAGACGACGTCAAAATAGCGAAAGCCGTCATCGACATTAACAAAGCCCATGTGATAATGCTGATGGAACAGAAAATAATCAAGAAGTTAGACGTTACGAAGCTTCTGCAAGCTCTAGTCAAGTGCTCCAGAATCAAGTTGGACGCTTCTGCTGAAGACGTTCACATGGCGGTGGAAGAGGCAGTGCTCAAAGAAGCAGGAGAGATAGTAGGCGGAAACCTCCATATAGCCAAGAGTAGAAACGACCAAGTTGCCACAGCCATCCGCATGGAATTACGAAAAGAACTGCTTAATCTGATGCGTGCTGTAGCTCACGTGCAAGACCACATAGCCGAGGTTGCAGAAGATCACGTGAACACCGTCATCTTGGAGTACACTCATCTGCAACCTGCGCAGCTAGTGACGTTCGCCCATTACCTTCTGTCACACTTCGCTGCGTTGGAACGCGACCTGCAAAGACTTCAAAGCACGTATACAAGAGTCAATCTTTGTCCACTCGGCGCAGGAGCCTTGGCTACAACAAGCTTCCCAATAAACCGCGAAAGAACGGCAGAGCTCTTAGGCTTCAACGGCTTAGCGGAAAATTCGATCGACGCTGTAAGTAGCAGAGATTTCATCACCGAAACTATCGCCGTTCTTACGCTGATCGCAGTAAACCTAAGTCGCTTCGCCGAGGACCTTATAATCTGGAGTTCACCTGACTTCGGAGTAGTAGAGTTTCCAGACGAGTTCACCAGCACAAGCAGCATCATGCCTCAAAAAAAGAACCCTGAAGTCTTGGAAGTCATCCGTGCAAGAGCCAGCCATGTGCTAGGAGACTTTGTGGCCTCAGCCGCTGCGGTGAAGAGTTTGCCGTCCACGTATAACCTTGACTTTCAGGAAATAACAGCCAACCTCTGGGAATCCATAGAAAACGTAAGCGCTTCGCTGGACATGTTCCATAAGCTGATTCCCAAACTGAAAATAACTGCAGACGTCTCTGGCAAAGCCAACGCAAGTTTTGTGGCTGCGACCGAGTTGGCTAATGCCCTTTTTCACAAATATGATGTTCCGTTCCGAACGGCGCACAAAATAGTCGGTGCCCTCGTCAAGTCGTTGATAGAAACAAAACTGACTTTCGCAGATGCTACGCCTGAACTGCTGCAGAAAGCGGCTAAGGACGTCGCAAGCATCAAATTAACAGTCAAAGCTGAAGAATTGAAAGCGCTTGCAGATCCACTTGCGCTGGTTGAAGCCTGCAAAGTCAAGGGCGGACCCGCGCCAGCCGAGGTCAAAAAAGCATTAGATGCACTGAAGAAAAAGTTGTTTCTAACTAAATCCAATATATTGCAGATGGACAAGGAGCTTGAAAAGGCTGAAAACAAACTGGAGAAGGCTGTCAAATCATATTCTCTCGTAGGTTCCAGCGAAAACGTAAAACTTAAAAATTCAAAATTATAGGTAGTATAGGGCATTGGTCCCAGAACAAAGTTCCTGCGAAAACAAAAAAGCAATTCCACTTTTAGAAAACGCCACCTTTTCAATTGATTACCTGTTTAGGACCTCAGTCATGGTTCCAGGTAAAGGCATTTTTTCAACTTCTACAGCAAACGAACGGAGAGACTAATAGAAAATGCCGAAAATAGAATCCATTAAGAAAGTCCTGATCCTTGGAAGCGGAGCAATAAAGATTGGAGAAGCAGGTGAATTCGACTACTCAGGTGCGCAAGCGATCAAAGCTGTCAAAGAAGAAGGAATAGAGGTTGTTCTTGTTAATCCAAATGTTGCTACAATACAAACTGACAAAAAATTTGTTGGTGATAAGGCTTATTTTCTGCCTATAACGCCGGAGTTTGTAGAAAAAGTTATTGAAAAGGAAAAACCAGATGGGGTTTTGCTTGGGTTTGGTGGCCAGACTGCCTTAAATTGTGGAACAGAATTAGCAGAAAGAGGAATATTTGAAAAATATAATGTTAGAGTCTTAGGAACTAGCGTCGAAGCAATTGAAAGAGCCGATAATAGAGATTTATTCAGAAAAACGATGCTTAACGCAGGGATACCAATACCTAAAAGCAAAAAAGCAAATACGGTTGAAGAAGCTGTTCAAGCAGCAAAAGAAATTGGATACCCGGTCATGGTTAGGGTAGCTTACACATTAGGTGGTCAGGGAACAGGGGGCGCATTCAATGAAGAAGACCTGAGAAGAATTGCTTCAATCGGTTTAGTTCATAGCAGAATCTCGCAGGTTTTAGTAGAACAGTATGTTGGAAAGTGGAAAGAAATCGAATACGAAGTTTTGAGAGATCATGATGACAATTGCATGATTGTTTGTAGCATGGAGAATTTTGACCCAATGGGCATTCATACTGGAGACAGCATGGTAGTCGCGCCTTCTCAGACTGTTAGCGAGGAAGAATACAGAAAATTAAAAGCAATTAGTTTTGCTGTTTTGAGAGCTCTTGATTTGGTCGGTGAATGCAACATCCAGTTTGCTGTTCACCCAGCAACAGGAGAATTCAAAGTAATAGAGGTAAATTCAAGATTATCAAGAAGTTCAGCTTTGGCTTCCAAAGCAACTGGCTATCCTATAGCTTATGTTACGGCCAAAATTGCTTTAGGCTATAGACTGGCTGAAATAGGAAACAAAACTACCAACAAACCTGCAGGTTTTCTAGAACCTGACGTTGATTACATTGTTGTCAAAATGCCAAGATGGGATTTTCAAAAATTCAAGACTCCAAAACGTCGACTAGGAACCCAAATGAAATCTGTGGGAGAAGTCATGGCTATTGCCAAAACATTTGAAGAAGCGCTGCAAAAAGCAGTGCGAATGGTGGACATCAACAAAGAATTGACAGATGAATTGAATGAAAATGATTTGGAAAAAATCAGAAGGGAGTTAGCCAATCCCACTGATGAACGACTTTTTTATGTTGCTGAAGCTATCAGAAAAGGAATATGCATAGAGGAAATTTACGAATTAACTGGGATTGATCCATTCTTCTTGAATCGCATAAAAAACATTGTTGACCTTGAAAACGTTCTGAAAAAATCTGAATTGTCTCAAGAAAACTTGAAGAAAGCCAAACTGCTTGGATTTTCTGACAAAAAACTAGGAAGACTCTTTGGAAAAAACGAAGTAGAAATAAGGGAACTTCGAAAAAGATTTGGAATAAAACCTTTTGTAAAACAAATTCGAACAGCGAAAAGATGGTCAGAAACAGCGAACTATCTATACTGCACTTTCAACAGCGATACAAATGACATAGAGTTTCTTGAAGCAAACAAAGTTGTTGTTCTCGGTTCAGGTTGCTATAGAATAGGTTCAAGCGTTGAATTTGACTGGTGCTGCGTCAACATGACATGGGCTTTAAAAGAAAAAGGACTCAGCGAAGTAGTTATGATCAACTGCAACCCCGAAACCGTTTCAACCGATTTTGATGTATTAGACAAATTGTATTTTGAAGAATTGACATTGGAACGAGTCTTGGACATAGTGGAAAAAGAGAAGCTGCCTAGCGTAGTAGTAAGCGTTGGCGGGCAGATACCGAACAATCTCGCTTTAAAACTTGTACGAAATGGGGTAAAACTCCTCGGAACTTCTGCTGAAGACATAGATAGAGCTGAGGATCGATCAAAGTTCAGCAATTTACTCGACAGTTTGGAAATAGAACAACCAGAATGGAGCAAACTAGAGAGCGTAGAAAAGTCAAAACTGTTTGCCGATAGAATTGGCTATCCTGTTCTAATCAGGCCATCGTATGTTCTCTCCGGGTCTGCCATGAGCGTTGCGTTCGATGAATCTCAGCTTGAAGACTATTTGATAAAAGCAACGAAAGTTTCACGAGAGCATCCTGTGGTCGTCTCGAAGTTTATGCTGAGTTCAAGGGAAGTCGAAGTTGATGGCGTATGCGACGGTGAGAACGTGTTCGTTGGAGCAATAATTGAGCACGTAGAGAATGCAGGGGTGCATTCTGGAGATGCCACGATGTCTATTCCCGCTATGACTATTGACGAAATCACCAAAGAAAAAATGAGAAAAATAACAAGAAAAATTGCCAGGGGTCTACACATCCAAGGTCCATTTAACATACAGTACCTAGTAAAAAACCGCGATGTCTATGTAATAGAATGTAATCTTAGAGCCTCAAGAAGCATGCCGTTTGTTTCCAAAGCAATAGGAAAGAACTTGATGGATATCGCTGCCTCTGCCATGTTGGGCGAAAGAATAGAAGATAGTGAAGCAGTCGCAGAGAGGTTCGGTGTTAAATACCCACAGTTTTCTTTCATGAGGCTGGAAGGAGCAGACCCTGTAACAGGCGTAGAAATGGTCTCAACAGGAGAAGTCGCATGCTTTGGTCGTAGTTTCGAGGAAGCATTATTAAAAGCGATGATTGCAGGCGGAACAAGAATCCCCAAAAGCGGTGACTCAATACTAATAAGCGTTGGCGGCGAAAAGGAAAAAGCGGTTGAGATTGCCAAAAAAATCGCGAACAACGGTTACAGAATATTCGCCACCGAACACACAGCAGAAACGTTAATGAAGAATGACATAGCTTGCGAGAAAATTTACAAAATAAGTGAAGGCAAAAAGCCGAATGTTCTGGACTTTCTTGTGGAAAGAAAAATAAATTTTGTATTCAACACACCCAATCCTAATAGAATTGTAACGCAAGCTATTACCGATGGTTACTTAATACGAAGGAAGGCTGTCGAATTCGGAGTACCGGTAATCACAAACCTAGAATTGGTCGATAGCTTAGCAAACGCTCTCAGGAATCACATAGTTTTCGAAATAAACTGAATCTGCTGCGCGCTAGTGACATAAACTTGTACCCAGGCTAGCAGAGGATGATTATCTACGTGCGGTTCTATCCAGTTCATCAATAGCAAAATCCTTGTTGTATATGAAATATATGCACAAAGTTTAAAAATGATGGTCGAAATTTAGTGGAGGGTTTCAATCCAAGAATATAATTCACAAAAAAATAAGAAAGCAGTTCTGCTCTTAGAAGACGGTACTCTTTTCGTCGGTAAAGGTTTTGGAGCAACAGGCAAGAATTCGGGCGAAGTCGTATTCTCAACTTCCATGGTTGGCTACCCAGAAGCGCTCACTGACCCTTCATACAAAGGGCAGATTCTCACCTTAACTTACCCGCTTGTGGGCAATTATGGCGTTCCGCCCTATGATCTCAACTTAGGTCTCCCCCTATACTTCGAGTCAGACCGCATTCAAGTGCAGGGACTAGTTATTCATGAACTGTGCCATGAACCGTATCATTGGGCTTCAACTAGAACCCTAAACAGGTGGCTATTGGATGAAGACATTCCAGGAATTTACGGCGTAGATACCAGACGTCTTACAAAGAAACTTAGAACGTACGGCGTAATGCTTGGGATTTTACAAGTTTGTGAGGCTGGAGAGGAGCCCAATTTAAAGAAACTTTTGAAAGAAGCGAAAAGTATACTTGACCCTAACCTGACCGATTTGGTGCGCCAGGTTTCTGTGAAATCGCCTGTTCACTACAAGGTTGAAGGCAAACACACTGTCGTTTTAATCGACTGCGGAGTTAAGTACAGTATTATTCGGAACTTGTTGAAACGTGGAATCAGCGTGGTAAGAGCGCCTTATGATTTTTCCGCCAAAGAAATTATGAAGTATAAACCAAGCGGAGTTTTTCTGAGTAACGGACCTGGGGACCCGAAAAAATGCGTCAAAACAATAGACTGCGTCAGAGAACTTGTTGAAAAAGTCCCGTTGATGGGCATTTGTCTCGGCGCCCAAATATTGACGTTAGCCTTGGGAGGAGACACTTACAAACTAAAGTATGGTCATCGTTCCCAGAACCAGCCTGTCCTTGACTTGAAGACCAATCGTTGCTACATTACGACTCAGAATCACGGTTACGCTGTCGAGAGCGAATCTCTTAAGAAAACACCTTTAGAAGCTTGGTTCTGGAACCCCAACGACAAGACTGTTGAAGGCGTCAAACACGAGAGCAAACCCGTTTTTGCGGTGCAGTGGCATCCTGAAGCTTCGCCTGGACCTTACGACACCGGATTCCTCTTCGACACTTTCGCAAACATATTGGAGGCTGCCTAAAAATGCCGAAGTTCGAGTGGATAAAGAAAGTGCTGGTACTGGGAAGCGGCGCCATAAAAATCGGAGAAGCAGCCGAGTTTGACTACTCTGGAAGCCAGTGCCTCAAAGCCCTAAGGGAAGAAGGTATTGAAACTGTTCTGATAAACCCGAACATAGCCACCATCCAAACCGACCCGCGGTTGTCGGGAAAAGTTTACCTTCTACCCGTAACGCCTGAATACGTAGAAAAGGTCATTCAAAAAGAAAAACCAGACGGAATTCTGCTAGGTTTCGGAGGGCAAACCGCGCTAAACTGCGGCATTGAACTCGCAAAAAACGGCATCTTGGAAAAATATAATGTTAAGGTGCTGGGAACGCCTGTTGAAGCGATAGAGAACACGGGGGACAGAGAGCGTTTCAGACAAGCTATGCTTAAAGCTAATGTTCCACCGTTAAAAAGCAAGGCTGCTACAACAGTTCGGGAAGCCATGAAAATTGCTAACCAACTAGGGTATCCAGTCATAATCCGAGTTGCGTATACTCTCGGCGGCAAAGGCGCAGGTGTAGCCCACAACGCTTGGGAGCTTAAGGAAATAGTCAAACGCGGCTTGGCGCAAAGCAGAATAACCCAGGTGCTTGTGGAAGAATATGTGGGTCACTGGAAGGAACTCGAGTACGAAGTCATGCGAGACTACGCGGATAACTGCTTGATCGTGTGCAACATGGAAAACTTGGACCCTATGGGTGTTCACACGGGCGACTCAATCGTCGTTGCGCCATCGCAGACTCTTACAAACCGCGAATACCACCTTATGCGGTCGGCAGCAATAAGTGCAATACGAAGTTTAGGCATAATCGGCGAATGCAACATACAATGGGCTTTGCGCCTGAAGTCCGAAGAGTTCCGCGTTATAGAAGTTAATTCGCGCATGTCAAGGAGTTCTGCGCTTGCAAGCAAAGTAACAGGCTACCCTCTGGCGTATATTGCTACGAAGCTATCTATCGGCTATCTTCTTCCAGAACTCATAAACAAAGTTACCGAGGTCACTACAGCCTGTTTCGAACCAGCCCTAGATTACGTCACAATCAAAATCCCCCGTTGGGACCTGCAAAAATTCAAAAACGCAGATCGCCACATAGGACCCCAAATGCGGTCCGTAGGCGAAGTAATGGCCATCGGACGCTGTTTGGAAGAAGCACTGCAAAAAGCCACGCGGATGTTGGACATTGGCAGAAAGGGATTGGTCTGCAACGAAGAGGATTCGGAACCTGAATCGGTGGAAAACATAAAAGACGTGCTGGCGAACCCGACTGACGAGAGACTTTTCAAGATAGTTAAAGCCTTGAAAATGGGCATTTCAATCGAAGAAATCTATCGCCTAAGCGGTGTTGACCCGTTTTTTCTCCATAAAATTAAGAACCTTATTGACATGGAAAGAAAACTCCGCAACCTGAATCTTGGCGATAGCGGCGCGGCAGAAATTGTGCGAGAAGCAAAGCGTGTAGGTTTCTCCGATGAGCAAATCGCAATCTGCCAAAACACTAACGAATCAGCTATAAGAAAATTTAGAAAAAACGCGAACATTGTTCCATCAATAAAGCAGATTGACACGCTGGCGGCTGAGTGGCCAGCCAAAACCAACTACCTATACTTGACGTACGGCGGAGACGAGGACGACATAGAACTCAGCAACGATAGAAGCAAAGTTATCGTGTTAGGCGCTGGGGTCTTCAGAATCGGCTCAAGCGTGGAATTCGACTGGTGCGGGGTCAACACGATTTGGGCTCTTAAGAAAAACGGCATCCAAGAAGCCATAATGGTCAACTACAACCCTGAAACAGTCTCAACAGATTACGACGTTTCCGATAAGCTGTACTTTGAAGAATTAACCACAGAGAGAATTCTGGACATCTACGAAAAAGAAAAACCGCTAGGCGTAATCGCCAGTGTCGGCGGTCAGATTCCAAACAACCTGGCTTTGAAACTAGCAAATGCTGGAGTAAAGATGCTTGGCACTTCAGCAGAAAACATCGACTTAGCCGAGGACCGATCAAAGTTCAGCGCGCTCCTAGATCAGCTGGGCATTCCTCAGCCTAGCTGGAGCAAACTCACGTCGATAAATGCTGCAAAAAGATTCGCGGAAAAAATTGGCTACCCCGTAATCGTGCGTCCTAGCTATGTCCTGTCAGGCTCCGCAATGCGCGTGGCATACAACGAAACCGCGCTGGAAAACTTTCTCAACTTGGCAGCCAAGGTTTCCCGAGACCAGCCAGTTGTAATCTCAAAGTTTGTTAATAAAGCCAAAGAGGTCGAGGTAGATGGAGTCTACGACGGCGAAACCTGCTTGATCGGCTCAATAGTGGAGCACGTAGAGAATGCAGGCGTTCACAGCGGCGACGCAACCATGACCATTCCGCCTCACACGCTTTCCGCTGAGATTCAGAAAAAAGTTGAAGATGTAACACAGAAAATTGTGAAAGCCCTAAAAATCAAAGGACCTTATAACATCCAGTATCTTGTAAAAGAAGGCGCAGTCTACGTTATTGAATGTAACTTACGTGCGTCCAGATCTATGCCTTTCGTGAGCAAGACACGTGGCACAAATCTCATTGAGCTTGCGACACTTGCGATGCTTGACAAGAAATTTGAAGAGCTTAAAGCATGTGAGTTGCCGCCTACAACTCATTTCGGCGTAAAAGTGCCCCAGTTTAGCTTCATGCGTTTAAGCGGAGCAGACCCAGTTTTGGGCGTTGAAATGCTCAGCACAGGCGAAGTAGCGTGTTTAGGCGAGAACTTTGCCGATGCCTTCTCAAAGGCGTTGCAGTCCGCAGAGTTCCGTATTCCACCCAAGGGCGGTTCCGTGCTCATAACGGTTGGCGGCGAAGAACCAAAAAGAAGGGTCGTTCCCTTGGCGAAGGCGTTTGAGGAGATGGGTTTCAAGATTTACGCTACTGAACATACGGCTGAGACCCTGAAAGCGGCGGGAATAAATAGCGTATCAGTATTGAGCAAAGTTAAGGAATCTAGCGCAAACCCGAACATTCTTGATTACCTCCAAACCCAAAAGATAGACTTGATCATAAACGTTCCAACGGCAAATAAACAGAGAAACTACTTCGACGTGTTGACAGACGGTTACATCATCCGGAGACAAGCAGTAGAATTCAACGTTCCAGTAATCACGAACGTAGAGTTGGCTTCTGCTCTTGTGCGGATCTTGAAACAGAGAAACCATAATGATAACTCTATTCGTTCTCTGAACGAGTACATGAACGAACTGCCATGGAAGCTTTGGTGAACAAGCCCTCATTCTACAAAAGATATTAATACAAGAGCAAGTCTTCTCGAATGGCATCGGTTGGAGGCATTGAAACTTAGCTCCAAAAAGAATAATCGAACTATAGAGAAGATTAACCAAAAGATAAGAACTGGCGACGTTCAAGTTTTGACATCTGAAGAAATGAAGAAACTAGTGGAGAGTAGCAGTGTCGAAGTTGCATTTAAAGAAGTTGATGTGGTCACAACAGGTACTTTTGGAGCAATGTGTTCTTCAGGAGCCATTATCAACGTTGGGCATTCTGATCCGCCTATAAAAATTGAAAGAGCATGGATTAACGATGTAGAAGTTTGTCATCCAGGCGCAGCCGTTGATCTATATGTCGGCGCAACCGCTATGTCACAAATGCAGCCTTTCGAGTACGGCGGCGGGCACGTCATTGAGGACCTTGTGCGAGGAAAGGAAGTTGAGCTTAGAACTACGTCGTATGGAACTGACTGTTACCCAAGAACTCAGATCAAGACCAGCCTAACGAAGGATGATCTGAACCAGTTTTATCTGCTTAACTTTCGCAATTGCTATCAACGTTACGCTTGTGCGGTGAACAGCCGTGACGAGACGATTTACACGTACATGGGGAAGCTTCTGCCCCAGTTGCGGAACGCCACTTTCTCAGGCGCTGGCGAACTGAACCCGCTGATGAATGATCCAGACTACGAGACGATTGGCATTGGCACTCGCATCTTTCTCGGCGGAGCACAAGGCTACATCATCGGCGAAGGAACCCAGCATGACCCCAAAAACCTTAACGGAACGCTGATGGTTCGGGGGAACTGCAAGAACATGTTGCCTGATTTCCTTAAAGGCGCAGCTTTCGCGCATTACGGCACCACCCTTTACGTTGGCTTAGGCGTACCTATACCGATTTTAAACGAGGGCTTAGCGAAAAAGACGGCTATACGGGACGAGGAGATTTTCACTAACGTAGTTGATTATGGTGTGCCGCGTAGAGATCGGCCAGAACTGAAAAAGGTGAATTATAAAGAGCTGAAGTCGGGCGCAATAACTGTGAATGGCAAAAGGGTGAGAGTTAGCTCGCTTTCCAGTTTGAAAAAGGCGAGAGATATCGCTGGAACCTTAAAATCATGGATTGAGAACGGCTCGTTTTACCTGACTTCGCCCGTGGAGAGACTTCCGCGTGACAGTGTCTTTAAGCCTATGAGACAGACGGAGGGAACGCCCTTCGTAGCCAGCGTAATGCAGGCTGCAGTTACTTGTTACGAAAACGAGGAAATACGTGCCATCGCAGAACGCATAGTTACGCGCTCGGTTAACCATATAATTGTCGTTGATGATGGCAACAGACTTGGCGGAATCGTGACTTCATGGGACATTACACGGGCTATGGCTGAGGGCAAAACCGCGCTAGCAGACATCGTGACGCGACGGGTTGTGACGGCTAAACCTGATGAGCCTTTGGAGGCGGCTTCGAGGAAGATGGCGCAGCACAACATTTCCGCGTTGCCCGTGATTGATGCTGAACGAAAAGTGCTGGGAATAGTGACCGCTGAAGATGTTTCCAGACTTTTAGGAAGGTGAAAAAGGCGTGGTTAGGATTCTTTTTAGATTTTCTGAGGAACTCGTGGCAAAGCCGACAACGGCTGAAATAATTCTTGAACATAAAGTGCCGATTAACATAATAACGGCTCATGTTGACTCCAAGGGCGGCGAATTCTTGGCTGAAGTGCCTGACGAGGCGCTGGAAACAGTGGTTAAAGCTTTTCGCCAAAGAGGCGCTACGGTTACCCTGCCGGAACTCATTGAAATAGATAAAGAAAAATGCTTCGACTGCGGTGCTTGCGTCTCGCTTTGTCCCGTGGAAGCTATCACTGTAGCCGAAGATTACTCCGTGAACTTTGACAAAGAGAAATGCGTTGGTAGCACTTGTAGCGCCTGCGTTGAAGCCTGTCCAGCAGGAGCCATAGAATCGGTTAAGCAGAACAATGCGGAACTAGCGAACAACGCACTAAGAGCAAAACGGAAAACAAATAATGAAACTGTTTAAAGAAGCTTTTCGGTTCAAAGAAACTCATTGCAAAATAATCGCTGACAAGAAACGAGGCATCCAAAAAGCCATAAAATCAATCAAGCAGAACAGGAAGGCCCTCGAAGAATACGGCGAAGCCCACCCTAAATTTCTTTACACGCTTGAACCCATTTCTGTACCCGCCGAGCCTTTGGTGGCTAAGCTGATGGCTGAAGCAGCGGAAAAAGCGAACGTGGGTCCAATGGCTGCGGTTGCAGGGGTCTTAGCCGACCTAGCCGTAAAAGACATGGTTGCTGATGGCTGTGAGGTGGCGGTTGTGGAAAACGGCGGCGAAGTCTCCGCGATATCAAACGTACCTATTGACGTGGCGGTTGCAGCTGGAGATGCGCCTCTTTCGAAACGGTTCGGCTTCAGACTAACCGAGTTCCCGATTGGGGTTGCGACAAGTTCGGGACGCTTCAGCCACGCTTTGAGCTTCGGCGACGCTGAGGCAGCTACGGTGTTCTGCAGAAACGCAGGATTAGCGGATGCCGCAGCAACAGCTGTATGCAACATGGTGAAAGGCGAGGATTGCCAAGCTACAATTCAAGCTGGGATAAGCAAAGCCTTGTCTATTCCGGGGGTTGAAGGAGTGCTCATAATCTTTAAGGGGTTCACTGGAGCAGCAGGCAAGACTCCACAAATAATCAAAGTCATCCCTTAATCATGTATTTGCCCAAAACAAAAGCATAACGCAGGTGATCTCAGCCCAAGTCTAACCTATGTTTGATGCTTTGAATAAGGGGGTATAGTCTTTTCAACGCGCTAGGGAAAACGAAGGCACAATAACAAAAAGCTAGAGGCCGAAATCACTGAAAATACTTCTTGATTTCAGCTAGCGACAGAACGGTGATGCCGTTTTCTTTCAATATTCTCTCAGCGCTTTCTACGTTACTGACCCGCAGTATCAAATCAATCTTGCCTTCTACATGAACAGCGGATGAATAAGCGTATTCTATGTTTATGTTGCCGTCGCAGTTCAGGTAAGCATAAACTTCCTAAAACCTGCGTTTGAGGGAGCTACTCTCACAGCTGAGGCAGTTAAGCTATCAGAGGGAAAAAAACACTCGGGCTATACCATCTGACAATTTCCGAACAAGACAAGAGAATAACCTTCTTTTCAGGATTAGCATTTAAAACATAGCTCAAGTAGACGTCTTTAGCCACATCTATTGTAAATAAGTGGAGTCGATTCTGAGAAAGAAATGTCTGGCTAAAAGTGAGCCTAATGTGGCCTCTGCGGTTTACTCTAAGCTTCAGTGTATATATAAGGGAGAGAGGGTAGCTCTTCAAGAGCACAAAAGAGTCGCATCATCCTGAAAGGTGCCTGGTTAGCCAACAATGTTTTTATCTAAGTCTCAAATCTAGAATCAGCTTGCTGGGGTGGCCGAACGGTTCAGGCGGCAGCCTGCAGAGCTGCTATATGTGGGTTCAACTCCCATCCCCAGCTCTAAAAATTTATTGAAAAACGTTTATCTTCAATAGTTCAGGCATTTTTTACTCAAAGTATAAGTTTTTGCTTCAATATAAGATGCAATTACCAAATTTAATGAGGAATAGTAGATGTTTAATAATCTCAGACTTCAACGTCAAGTTGAATTTATTGTTGAAATTGACAAGCTTAAACAGGTTCTTCGTCAAACCTTTACAACCAACAAACCAAGACAAGAAAATTCTGCTGAGCATTCATGGCACATTGCATTAATGGCAATCCTGCTTGCGGAATATGCTGATAGCACTAAAATTGATGTTTTCCGAGTCGTCAAAATGCTATTGATTCATGACTTGGTTGAAATTGATGCTGGTGACACATTTTGTTACGACGATGCTGCTCGTAAGGATCAACATGAACGGGAGTTACAGGCAGCCGAAAGGATATTCAATTTAGCCCCTAGGGATCAAGCCAAAAAATTAGTGACACTTTGGAAAGAA
>Ga0209636_10001360_pt1 | contig 24560 bp, 20 predicted proteins | sample DeeMarSWOR152_54_FD_187464 | JGI IMG/M metagenome (GOLD analysis project Ga0209636, IMG submission 187464) | Marine sediment microbial communities from White Oak River estuary, North Carolina - WOR-1-52-54 (SPAdes) (version 2) | ecosystem: Environmental > Aquatic > Marine > Intertidal zone >...
CTGTGTTTTGTGATCGAAAATTGTAACCGCAGCTGAGCCTGGATCAAAATGAACCTCATCTTCTCCAACGACAAATTCTTTTTCTCCTGTTCTGTCATATAATTTTATGACAGAAGGAGTCGAGGAAAGGGAAGCCTCTACGATCTGTGAGGTGATGAAAACTCTCTGTGTCGAATCATCGACTTTCATCCCAGCTTTTTTGAAAAGCTTTATCGCCTCTTCATTTTCGACGTAGATGCCTTGTTTTTCGAGTATAACCAGGGCTTCATCAATGATTTTCTGGATTAAATCCTTACTTAAAAGCTCCAATTTTGGTCTTACTGTTGGTATCATTTTTTCTCCCTTTTCATCACTTATTGATGAGGCTGTTCACTGCTTGAACAGCAATCATAGCGTTCTCGGCATACCCATCAGCACCGATGTCATCAGCCCATTTCTGGTTGACAGGCGCTCCTCCTACCATCACTTTGAACCGGTCAGAGAGGTTCTTCTCTTTGAGCATCTCTACGAGTCTTTTCTGACCGACCATAGTCGTTGTCAACAGGGCAGATAGACAGATAAAATCTGCGTTCTCCTTTTCAGCTTTTTCGATAAACATTTCCAATTTCACATCTGCTCCTAAGTCGATGACATCAAAGCCGTTGGCTGAGAGCATCGAAGAGACGAGATTCTTGCCGATGTCGTGAATATCTCCTTCAACTGTTCCAATGATGATTTTCCCCCGGGATCTTGTCTTAATCTGGGCTTTTTCCAGTTCAGGATGTAAAACACCCATGGCTGCTTTCATACATTCAGCACTGGTAATCAACTCAGGTAAGAAATACTCTCCCTTTTCCCAAAGTTCCCCAACCTTTTGAATTCCAGGAATATACCCTTTCTCGATAACCTCATTGAGGTCCAACTGCTTTTCGACAGCTTCTTTCGCCAGGGATTCTGCTTTATCCTTATCTCCCTGGATTATGGAATTTTCCAATTTTGATAAAAACTCTTTTTGACTCATTATAGCTCCTTATTTAAAGAATTTTATAATAAATTTCTTTCTCATCTTTTACTTGAAGAAAATAATTTTCTGACCGAAGGAAATAAATCCATTTCTGTATGAGGAAAAAATAAAGCGCCTGTATACTCGTTCATATAGCTAGGTTCTGTGTTCAGTTCGATGTAAGTCATCCTATCAGCGATTTCATTGACAAAATCCATGTTTTTATTGGAGATCAGGATAAGATAAGCTCCGAGAAGAGAACTGTTGCCCAGGTAATGGAATCTATTTCGATCAACATCAGGCAAAAGTCCAATGCGCACGGCATTTTCTACATTCAAATGTTGACCAAATCCCCCCGCTACATAAAAAGAATCGATTTTATCTAAGCTAAGGCCTGCTCCTTTCAAAAGCACGGAACATGCTGAATACACAGCGCCCTTTGACCTTACGAGATGAGAGATATCATTTTCGGTAATGACCAGATCTTTGCCCCAAAAGCTTTGCGCACCTTGTTCAATCAGAAGACCATTTCCTTCCTCAGTTTCCACAATCATCTTCTCCACTTTTTTCATGTTAAATTTTCCACGGCGGTCTACGTAGCCATTTATGAATAATTCAGCTATAAGGTCAACCAATCCTGAGCCACACAGACCTCTGGGCAAGGTATCATTGATGACTTTGTAATCGAGCTTGCCGTCATGTATCTTTACAGCTTCAATGGCTCCTTCTGAAGCAGGCATTCCGCATTTTATGCCTCCTCCTTCAAAAGCAGGGCCTGCCGAGCAAGCACAAGCCATCAGCCAGTCTTTATTGCCTACAACCAGTTCACCGTTGGTGCCTGCATCGATAAACAAGGAAATTTTTTCGGAATCACAGAGAATAGGCGTGCATAACAGTCCTGCTGTTATATCCCCGCCCACATAGCTTCCTACCGCCGGCGCACATACTGTTCTTCCCTCTTGATTCATATTCAGCGCTAAATCTCGAGACAAAACTGTTGGGATTTGGTTTATGGTGGGAACATAAGGCTCTTCTCTGATAAAACGCGGCTCGAGATTCAGCAAGAGGTGCGTCATAGTGGTGTTGCCGGAGAGAGAAGCATAATAAATATCAGATAATGATACTCCTGACGAATCTGCGGCTTTTTCCAAAAGATGGTTAATTGTTAAAATAACAAGGTTATGGAGTTCCTGCAACCGTTCTGGCCTTTGGGCATAGTTGATCCGAGAAATAACATCTTCACCGCACTTTATCTGCTGATTAAAGCTTGAGTGGCTGCTGAGGATTTCACCACTCTGAAGGTCGACAAGATGCAAAGCTACAGTTGAGGTTCCTATATCACAGGCAATACCATAAATCCTTTTTTCCGCTGATTGAGGAATAACATCGATTATTGTCTTGTATTTATCTGATGTGAATAAGACAATACTTATTTTTCCATTATTTTCACGCACGACATGAGCTAGTTTTTTTAAGACGGAATATTCGCAACGTAAATATAAATTATCTAGAGTAAACCTTTTTTGGAGTTCACGCTCGAGCCTCTTTAAATCACTGTAGTTGTCTTCCAGAGTGGGCGGCGAGAGTTCCAATTCTATCTTTTTCACAGGAGGATCAACTTCATAAAACCCAGAAATTCGGTCTTTTTGTTCCTCAACAAATTTCGAATCGATATCGGACTTGATAGAAAGTTCCTGGAATTGAGGCAGTTGCACAGTAAGGTCATCCAGTACTTCTGTTTGGCAGGCTAAGGCATATCTTTGGGACACAAGCTGATCTGATAGCGCAGCAGATGGCTTGCTTCGGTAAGTTCCACTCAGAATTTGAACAACACAGTCCCCGCATGTTCCTTTCCCACCGCAAGTTGATTTTAAAGGCAGGCTGGCTTTTTTAGCAGCCTCAAGAATGCTTTTGCCTGAAGTGACCTCAATACAGATCTCAAACGGGAGAAATGTTAGCTTTAAATCTTTCTTTCCTTTCCTTGATTTCTCCTTATTCATTTTCAGATTCACTTTCTATCCTTAATATTACAGCTTCTAATTAGATTATATTTTTCCACTCTTTACCAGACAGAAATTTTATGAGGCCTTTGGTCAGCCCTTCCTCTTTCATTCCAAATCTAGCCAATCTAGCGAGTCCAGCTAGGCCAGCTTTTCATGTCAATTTGACGTTCTTCACAAAAGATGGAATATCTGAGGCTTCCTGGCAGCCCACGATGACTTCCCACCCAGGAAGATTTTCCTCTAAATCACCACTTATCTGAGATGCGAATCCTGGAATCACAATTTTTCTCGTTTTGACCTGCTTCTCTAATTCAATATCTTTAATAAACTTGGCAATCTTTTCACCCACAAACTTACCAGCAGCCCAAGCTGTGAGGACGGATTGACCTTCAGTGTCGGCTACAACCAGATGGGCGGAAATTCCCGAGTTTTCAATCTCACCTGATACAATAAAGTAGGTTAAGGAGAAATTGGTGGTGACAAAAACAGGGGATTCGGGTGTTGGTTCTCCTATCTGATAAACCTTCGGGTCAACCTGTATAGGCTTCTGTGGATCAGTGTATATATTCTGACGAAGGGTAAGCAACGAGTACAGCATTGCCTTATCTACATGAGGCAAAACGATAATAGAATCATATTTACAGAGGAGAACCGATGCACTGGCTAACACATCCATTTCGTTCTCAGCATTAATGTAGGAAAATAGCGGATAGCCGAAAGGCTTGTAACTTTTCTTCAAAGCGCTACGCCTTATAATAGTATTATGTTGCAATTGATGGCCGATATTCTGGCATTTAAGGTTCAACATAAGGTCGTTCACACCTGCACTTCTTGCTTTTTCTACTTGTCCTTCTAAGCCCTCAAAAGATTGGGCAGTTAAGATAAGACTGACATTGTAATTCTTTGCCAGCTCGATATCTTCATCTGAAATTTCTTCCTGCAAAAGGACTGCAGGACGTTCCTCCTTTAGAAGTTCTATACCATCTTTCAAGGTGTCTTTATCTGAACAATCCAAAACGATTCCCTTGGACGAATTTTGTTTGACAAGGTTGATTGTCCTTAAGAAGTCTTTCTCATCTTTCGAATCATGGGTAATAAAGAATAAATCTGCGCTTAGCTCTTCACCAACACGCTCCACTTTGTAATCCTCAACTTCTTTAATTTTCGTTTGGAGTTTTTCTTCCCCTTCAGAAGTACGTAACTCGATGGCAATTCCTGCAGGATGGAAGAATGTTTTTTCATGGCGGAACATCACTGTCTCGTCTCCTGCTTCAAAAGCATTTGCTCCGCCTATTTTGACCAGCCGGATGGGGGGTTCGCTGGCAGCTCCTAGCGTCGCTTTTGCTTCTTCAGAAGCATGCGGGCACTCGCTCAATTCAGCCTTTTTTTGAGCGAGCTTCATGGCAAAAGCCATGCAGGTCGGAATCCCGCAGTCGCCGCAGTTGGTTTTAGGCAATAGCTTGAATATATCCAATCCTGAAAGTGCCATGACTATTTTCCCTTTTTCGAATCATACGATTCGCCAATCTTCTCTTTAACTACTTCCACAGCTTTAGGATGATACATGATTATCAATTCTGCTCCGGCTACCAACAGGCTCATCGTTGTGGCGATTTCCCAATAAGCTCCTCGCATCTCCAAATTGCCCCATTCTGGATAATCCTGTTCTGGAGCCCGTGTCTCTTTAATGCGAAAGGATTCATATCCGGGATTGATCAGCATGGGAAAGGCCAGCATCTTGTCACCAGCTAAGCCATCGCTTCGAATCCGCTCCATGATAGAATAGGTGTACTCCAAGCCGTAGCCAAGGGTGCCTGTTAAGGGATCCATGACAATTTTTTCAAGAGGAAAATTCATATCTGTTAGAAGAATGTTTAGCTGCTTGGCAAGATTGACATCAATGGGCGTTTGAGCAACAAGAATGTGCTTATAGGCCAGACAAGAAGCAGCAATGGTCTTGTAATTATCTGTTTCTACATAATTTATCAGGCAATTTTCTCCGGCAGTCACCTCACAGACTTTTTTAATAACTTCGTTTATCTTCTCAAAATGACTGTGACCGGTGACAATAATGGGCACATTCACACTCTCGAGCACCTGTTTAACGATCTCTGCTGCTTCCTCCACGCTTTTATTTCCTTTTTCAGGGTGAGTGCCTTCGAGCCGAATACTAATCATCTCAGCCCCGTATTCATCGACACATTTCTTTGCCATGTCTGCAGGTTTATCGATAACGTTGCTATAATATTCCCTTAAAACATCTGGGTATTTTGCTGGAACTCTATCGAAAACCTCCATAGCCACTACTGGCTTATGAGGATGTTTACCTTCAAAAAAATGAAAGGGCAGAGCCGTACTTCCGCCGATAGTAACTGTCTTAGAACGTGTGCCTCCTTGTTCTGGAGTCGCGCCGATGGTGACTTCCATCACTTTACCCGCATTTGTTTCCCTGGGAATCTCAAAAGTCATCATTTTACCTCTTAAAATTCATCAATTTCATCATTCGGTCCACCGACTGATAAACAGGTGAATCGGCAAGGATATCCCACACAGGCTTCCCTTTTTGGTCTAAGCCTAACAATCTATCATCTTCAGGAATAGAGCATAAAAGCTTCAACTTTTCATCTTCGATGGCCTTCTTGACTGACTGGGGAACGGTTTTGCGGACTCTGTTCAAAATGAGATATCTTTCTTGAACGCGAGTATCCAACTCGCTTAAAAGCCTGCTGATTTTCCCCGCAGCCCGGATTCCTCTTGTTGAAGGATCAGAAATAATCAGCAAGCAATCGATTTTCTGGGCTGTCCTGCGACTCAGATGCTCCATGCCAGCTTCATTGTCGATGACAACATGATGATAGTTCGTGTTAATGGCGCTCAAGATTTCTCGTAACAGATTATTGGCATAGCAGTAACAACCAGGACCTTCCGGACGCCCCATGGCAATCAAATCGAACTTGGGAGTTTCAACAAGGCTGGATTGTATCTTGTACTCCAGGAACTGCTGTTTTGTCATTCCTCCAGGAAGCTCTCCCGCCAAAGATTTCATTTCTTCCCTTATAGCACCGATCGTATCTTTCAATTCTACACCAAGCACATCATTCAAATTGACATTGGAATCTGCATCCACGGCCAGCACAGAATTCTTTCCATGATCACTGAACCAGCGAATGATTAGGGCAGTGATAGTGGTTTTCCCCGTGCCTCCTTTACCTGAGATGGCTATTGTCTTCATCGTATAATCAAAACAGCGGCGGCATGGAAAGTGCTGGATGGCTCTTCTTGGTGATGAATTCTAAAACTTCTTCCTCGGTTACAGCCACTGTCTCATCGGCAATCATATCAAAAAAGGCTTCGATTCCTTCTTGCTTGCCAATTTCGCGGATCATTGGCTCCATCTCCTCTTTAAGGGCCTTATTCATCCAGACAATGCGCTTTGCGCCTCCTTCTGCACTGATAAATTTTTTACTGCCGATATAATGCTTGCTGTGGCCGATGAACCCAGGAGTTTGCACTCCACCGCCAACCGTTCCAGCCAGGGTTGAAAATTTCATGCCGCTGGGGGTCATTCCTGTGTGCTCTCTGTAAACAGTCATTATGCCATTGGTCGAAGGCAAGACACAAGAGAGGCATTCAAAACATCCGCAAGAAGTCATCGGATGCTCGATGATGCTGTAGGCGTTGAAGATTTCCATTGATTTATGTGAATAGTTGTACACAAACTCGTTAATCTCCTTCCACTGCCCTTTAACCGCATCGATGACTTTTCCCTTGTTCACCGGCTGATTCGGACCCGTGGGATTTATCCGGTGGGCTGCCTTACCGTCCAGCCAATTATAGGCACCACAAAGCCCGGAACGCTCTGGAGTTATGATACAGACATGATTGGGGGCAAATGATTGACAGAGCGTGCAGGAATAAAATGTTTCCACCTCCTCATCAGTCATACCGGCCAGACGTTCATCACGTTCCTGATAGACTCTACGAGCTGTTTCGATAAGCTCTAGAATCTCTTTTTCCCGAGTGTAGATTTTGACTTGGATTTTATCAACAATTTTTCCGTATTCCCCATGAAGTCTCGCATGGAGAATGGAACCGAAATGCTCGAATTTAAAGCCTTTATGCTTGGCTTCTTTACTGATACGCACCCAATTGATATCCCGCTGTCCCATGTGAAAAACACCATTGGCACAATTGATAAAATCATGTATCTGGCGCTCAAGGATGGGCTCAAAATCAGCCTGCATCTCTCGTCCAGCAACGTCAACCCAGATGGCAAGAGGAATCTTGCTTCCTTCTGTAACCTCATCAATCTCAGGTCCAATGACCTCAATCTTCCCGTCTTCAACCTCATCCAATTCTTTCAATGTTAAATATTCAAATCCGGGTTGTGTCTGGCCTGCCAGCTCCACATGCATATCATCTTTTCGGACTCTTTCCCCTTGGAAGGCGGGCCCAAAAGCAACAGGGATGGGAACTTTGGCTATGGTGATTTTCAAGCCTCTCACCTCTATGGCTTTAGACACAATCCTATCATGCGCGACAGGTGAGACCACGTGTTCATAGGTACAGATTCCGGTGGGCAAAATCTGGTCGATATTCGTATCCGCGATAGCGGGAAAGCCATAGTTGATAGCACCTGCGGCTTGAGCATGCTTTTCATCATCTACAGGGCCTAAGGCGAGCACAAAAGCAAACACCCTGTTTTTGTTGTAACGCAAGACTCTCTGAAAATCACCAGGCTTAGCCCCGCCAAAAGAAAGAGCGACTCTTGTAGCAAATCCTAAGGAATGCACAGTGGCTGTTACATCGTCGCCAAAAGGCACAAGTCTAGTTTCCCACCCCATCTGGATGCCTTCTTCCTGAAGCTGCTGAGCCATGGATTTGCCCTCTGTGGCTGCTGACATGAATACGTACAGGTTTTTTTCCTGTAATTCTCGGGCGATTTTTACAGCAATCTCATTGGTAGGACAGTAACCGACGCAGGCAGCAAAACCAGGTGCTGTTCCATCCACAAACTCTATGCCCCGCTCTCTAAGGATGATATCATTGGCAGCCCCCAGCCAGAGCTGATTATCACTGGGATTAGGTTCTGGCAGATAGGGTAGAGGCTCTTGAGTGTATTTAATAGCTTCTATGATTTCATCAGCAAAAAGAGTGGCCATCCCCGCATCAAGGGTATGCCCAAGATAGGGAACCCAGAGTTTTTTCTCCGGAACTGGAGGAAGCAGTTTTTTAGCCTCCTCCAACAACTCTTGGAGTCCTTCTAAGGTCTCGATGTTTATCCCTATTATTCCATGAGAGATGGGAAGATAATAGCCTGTATTAGGGAATTCGACTTTAGTCTGGGGACCTTTTTCTTCAATGGCCCGTTTAAGTTCTTTTTCGGCCCGAGCAACAAGTTTATGAGCTCCGCGAATGGCTCTTGTGGCTATGAGCTTTGACATGAATATAACCTCTTTAAATTATACATCGAGCTCTCTTCTCATCTTCATATCGTACAGCACACGCTCTTTGGCCTTGCTTATCCCAAGTTTTTCTCGCTTTTTGTTTATATGGTCAATGATTAACGCCGCCATTTTGCTGGTATCAGGTTCTGTGGCCCACATGCCACCAAAAATTTTTTCAAATTCCTTGAAAATATGATGGCTGAATTCTTCGCTTCCGCTTACTGGAAGGCCTACTCCAAAAATGGTGTACACGCCTGAAGCGACAAAATAATGGCCGATGGAAATGGCTTTTTCGCTCATCCATTCAGGAGCAGCGCCTGCTACAGGAAGCTCACTGATATCGTTACCTAAGCCCCCGATTTTAACCATTTCAGATAGGGCAATAAGAATGCGGCTGTTATCCACGCAAGAGCCCGAATGGAGCACTGGGGGTATCCCCACTGCTTTACATACTTCTGCCAGGCCTTTTCCGGCAATTTTTTCGGCTGATTCGGGGATGAGAAATCCTGCTTTGGCACAAGCAATGGCTGAGCACCCCGTCTGGACAACCAGAATATTGTTGGCTATGAGCTCTTCTACCAAGCTTACATGACACTGGTCATGTACGACCTTTGGGTTGCAACAACCGACTACTCCTGCTACCCCTTTGATCCGTCCGTTGATCACATTATCGTTGAGAGGAACGTATGAACCGCGGAATGACCCCCCCAACATGTAAACAATGGCTTCATGGCTGAATCCGGCAATAAGGTCCATTTTTTCTTTGGGGATATCGGCCTTCTCTCTGTTGGGAAAATTCATTATTGCTTCCTTAACAATATCCTTGGCAGCCTGAAGAGTATTTTTTCCTGAAAAATCAAAATGTTTGGCACCCTCAATTTTTCCCTTTGAGGAAGTAGTGATAAGGAGAGTATGGTAGCATTTACAAATTTCAGGCAGCGAAGGCATGATGCACTGGACATCGACGATCATGGCTTCTACCGCGCCTGTGCTAACAGCCAGTTCCTGCTGCAGGACATTACCTGCAATCGGAAGGCCATGACGCAGAAGAATCTCGTTGGCTGTACAGCAGATACCAGCCAGGTTGATTCCTGCGGCTCCTTTGGATTTGGCTAGCTCAATCAAATCTTTATCCTGGGAAGCAATGACTAACATTTCAGAAAGCACGGGTTCGTGACCGTGAACCACGATATTTACCTCTGTTTCTGACAGTACGCCTAGATTCACCTGGCCTCTAAGAGGAGAAGGAGTACCAAACAGAATATCCTGAAGCTCGGTGGCAATCATAGAACCACCCCAGCCATCAGCCAGAGCTGTCCTGGCTCCATGAAGTATGATGTTCCGAGAATCCTGATCCACTCCCATGGTTGTCCGATGCATCATTTCCACGATTTCCCTGTCAATACCCCGTGGAGCGACATCTAACTCTCGCCACAGAGCTTGCCGTGTTTCTGGTGCCAGTTTAATAAATCGGACTTCGCCTTCCTGCCGGCTGAAATCTTCCAAAGCTCTCTCAGCTACCTCAGCTGCTATTTCCTCTTTCTTCTTATCTTTGACTTCCACTCCCAGAACTTTGGCCACTTTCTTAAGCTTGTTTAAATCTTTAATGGAATATCCTGAACCTGGGTCTCTGGCAGCGGAAAGGAGCGTCTTAGCTACATCTCTCCCATGGTCAGAATGGGCCGCTGCCCCACCGGCAATCATGCGGGCAAAATTCCTGGCGACGATGACTTCGGCTGTGGCTCCGCAGACGCCTCTCTGTGGCTTTTTACCGCGGGGATTGATGCGACAAGGCCCCATGTAACACGTATGACAGCAGAGCCCTTGCTCGCCAAATCCGCAGCGGGGTTTTTGTTGGTCAGAACGGTCCCAAATGGTTTCTATGCCTTTTTGAGCACTCTTTTCAACCAGATGATCAACCGTTCGGTCAATGCTTTTTTCCTTCATTTCTTTTATCCAGGCAAGTAATAGTAATTAGCAGACTGGCCTCAATGGACTACAACCAGGCTACTGGCGGAGCATTTGACTCACTTCAGACAGATGGTGAAAGATATTTTCTGATAACTCTACTGAAAGAGAGCCAGTTCCGCAGCTTGGCGTGAGCAAACACCTCTCCCATATTATACTTTTATCAATGCCTTTGCTGGCTAAGTTTTCTACTAGCACCTCTAATTTCTTCACTAGAGAATCAGTGGTTTCCTGGTTGATTTTCTCTGAAGTTGGGACTATTCCCCAAGCCAACACACCACCGGTTTCCAGAAATTTTTTCATCTGTTCAGGGTAATAGCCAATGGTCTCGCCGAATTCATAGGCATCGAAGCTTATGATATCTATTCCAGAGTCTACTAAAATAGTCCATTCCGTATTTCCACAGCAGTGAATACCGGCAAGTGCATCCTCTCTATGGATTGCCTCTATAACATCAGATAAATATTTCACTACATCTGAGCGCTGAACACTGACATAGGTGGAGGAGCCAAATGCTGAAAGAATGGGCTCATCGATAAAACAGACCTGAGGATATCCTGAGAAATTAAATTTACGCAACAGCCAGCGGGCCTTCATCTCCGTTCCTTTGACTATGACATCTCGAAACATCTCATTATAGTAAATCGCTCTTTTATTCTCATCTACTCTGCCCAATCCGAGAGTAATAGGGCCGGTAACTTGGTTTTTAAAAAACTTAAGCGCAGGGTGTTCTTTTTCGGATAGCCTCTTCTCCATTTCATAAATACCCCTGCTAAATTCCGGAGAAATCCTAAAGTAATCTAAATTTTCAGCCATGTAGTTTTCATAAAACTTTTCGAACTCACTGGTAACATCTCCGCTGGTTTCAAAGTACATTCGCTTTTTTCCCTCATCAAACACAGTACAGGGTAAGCCTTCGCTGAATTGAATTTCCATCTCTTCTCTGAAACTAGTGTGGGGAAGTTGAGGCCAGATAGGCATCTCTGGAATACTTCGTAAAATAACATCACAAGCAACAGACGGATCTTTATGAGGAAGGCTGCCTATTGCTGTGGCCATACATTGTGGATTAAAAGGCATGATTAACCTCCACAAAAAGATTCATCGATTTTAAATATAATCGAATATTATTAATCTATATAGTATTTTTTTGTTATTTTTTTGTATAATAATGCTATTTTATATTTTTAAAATAGGAATTATGCATAAGACAAGATAATATTAATTCTTCTTTTTATGACAGGCTTTATACACTTCATTTAACTCTTTCCTTAATTTCTCATCCATTATCTCAATCAACGATTGATGTTTTAAATCTGCATCACGTATTATCTCATTATAAGAAACCATTCCCAAAATTTGTTCTGGAAGAAATTGGCTGCAAATCCAGCTTTTCTGTTCTTTATCCTGGATCTTATTCCCGATGATTCCAAATTTATCGATTCCTATTTCCTTAGCCAGTTTAATGATCGTTTTAGCTGTAAAAATGCTTCGGGACCCTGGTTCAACAGTGATGAGCATTTTGTCAATCGATCGAGCCGTGGCTCTTCCCAGGTGCTCAATTCCTGCTTCCATGTCTACGATGACGATTTCATTTCTGTTAAGAATAATTTCAGATAAAAGGCTTCTGAGGAGGACATTTTCAGGGCAAGCACATCCGTTTCCTCCTTTTTGAGCACCGCCCATGACAAGCAGTTTTATCCCTTGAAAGTCAATGCCGTATCTATCGGCGATGTCATTGACTGTAGGATTGAGTTTAAACAGTTGGCCGAATTGCCTTAGTTTTGCTCCCGTTCTTTCTTCTATAAGCTGACGTCGCTTGGAAATGGGTGTGATCGAGGATGCCTGTTCTGGAGGTATTCCTATGGCCGAGGCTAAATTAGCATCAGGGTCTGCATCCACAGCCAAAACCTGGTATCCATCGTTGTTAAAAAAATGGGCTAAGATGCCTGATATGGTTGTCTTGCCTGTCCCGCCTTTTCCTGTAACTGCGAATTTCATGGTATTTTCCTTACAGAAATAACCTCGTTAAGTTTTTTAATACATATGAAATTCCAGAGCCTCAATAAAGTACTTCTGAAACAGTGGATGCGATGCCAGAGAAAAATAACGCATTCTTCTCACCAAAGAGTCAATTTTTTCCCTTGCTGGCTTTGAAAGGAGCAGCGCTTTAGCACCAGCCAGCGATGAGTTTCCGATAAAAATGACTTTATCTTCATCAATCTGGGGCAAAAGACCTATTTTCATGCTGTTCTTTATGTTTAAATAATTCCCAAAGGCACCGGCAATATAAATACCATCTAACTTTTCTTTGCTTAAATGAAATTCTTTCAAAATCATTCTGATTCCCGTCTTTATGGCTCCTACAGCCAGCTGCATCTCTCTTACATCTTTTTGATTGATGTAAATGCTTCCATTCAGGGGAATTTTTTTCGTTTTATCATTAATTTTTCCTTTTTCAGATATCTTTCCCGTATCAAGAAATATGGCGAGCAAATCAATAAGTCCCGTCCCACAAACGCCGGTTGCTCTTTTATGGCCAATGGTGAAGAGAGCCAATCGATTCTCATACTCTGCTTTATAGATCGCACCAGGTGAAGCCAATGTCCCGCAACTGATATTCATCCCTTCGAAAGCAGGGCCAGCAGCAGTGGAAGTGACTACAAATTCATCTTTAGTTTTTAGCACGATTTCTCCGTTCGTGCCTAGATCGATGAATAAGTAATTGCCCTTTGTGTTTGCCAAATCGGAAGCAATAAGACCTGCAGAGATATCACCGCCCACAAAGCTTTTAATATTAGGCGCAATATAGACCTTTCCGCAGCTGTTTATTTTGAATCCTAAATCAGCCAAGGGCAAGGGAGACAAACAGGTAAAAACCGAACTAAAAGGAGCTACGGCTAAGGACTTTACAGGCATGCCAAGAAGTAAATGATTCATGGAAGTGTTTGCAGCAACAACCACTTCATAAACATAAGAAGAATTGACATTATTTTTATCCAGCATTTGTTTAATCATGAGGTTTATCGTTTCCAAGATAGATTCCTTCAATTTATCCAGGTTTTTAGGATTCGTACAGGCATAACTTATTCGAGAAATCACATCTGAGCCATATTCCATCTGACTATTTGCTGCAGTCGTTATGTCGATGCTTTCTCCTGAATTTAAATCCACTAATTCAACCACTACAGTAGTTGTTCCTAAATCAATGGCTATGCCGAAGTTCTTGTCAAGGGTGTTTTTTTGCTCTATGTTTAATATTTCATCATCATTATACACCACAGCAGTAACATTGAATTTGCTCTGCTCAACTATATTCAGTGATTCCTTTAGTAGATTGAAAGGAATGACTAAATTTTTATCTTGAAAATATGACCTAAATAATTCTGATAGCGAATAAGGATCAGAAATCTCAGGTTTCTTGAGCTGAAGATAATATTTCTTAATGGAAGGCTCTAACGCTATCGGTAATTTAATTCCTGTTTTCAAGATAAACGCGTCCTGGATAACGGATTCTTCGGGAATCTCGATGCTCAAATTGCTTTTGATTCTATACAAACAGGCAAGCCTATAATCCTTGCTAAGACCTTTATTTTCGAGTAAAAATATTTCCCTTTCTTCTAAGGTGGGAAGTTTTCCCTCTGCAATCTTTACAAAACATTTTCCACATATTCCTCTCTTGTTGCAGTAAACGCTCAGATTGATCCCTGCTTCTTGGATTTTGTCTGCCAGTATTTCATCTTCTCTGACTTTAATCGTTTTGTTTTGAGGCAGAATCTTCAGTCTGTAGTTCATAAGACGGCCCTCTCATGTTTCAAGAGATTTTTTACAAGCATAGCAGCAGATGCTGCATCTGAGGCATAACCATCAGCCCTTATTTCATCAGCGTAGGATTGCGTAATGGGAGCGCCCCCAATGATAATCTTTGGCCTGTGTTTGAGTTCTTCTTTCTCAATAGCTTCAACGACTTCTCGCATGTATGACATTGTCGTGGTTAGAAGAGCAGACATTCCCACTACATCTGGATGCTCCTCTTTGATTTTTTCTACGAATTTTTCTTTAGGAACATCAATGCCGAGGTCCATTATTTCATATCCTTCTCTTTCCAGCATCATATTTACAATTTTCTTCCCGATATCATGTAGATCTCCTTTGACAGTGCCAATGACAATTTTTCCCTTAGATTTTCTATCCTCTTCAGATAAATGAGGTCTTAACAAATCCATTCCGGCCTTCATCGCTCTTGTGGCTATCAATACTTCTGGGATGAATATCTCGTTATTCTTAAACTTTTTGCCAACTGAATCCATCCCTTTGATAAGCCCATAGTTTAAAATTTTTTCAGCAGAGAGATTCTGGGAAAGAGCATTCCTTACAAACTCTTTAACGGAAGCCGAATCTCCTTTCTCTACATTTACTGCTATTTCTATCATAATTTTCATTTTTTCCTTAAAAATCGACTGTACCCTTCAGGAATACTCAATTTCTGTATTAGTATAGCATTATATCAATTTTTTTTGTATAATTATGCTAACTTTTCTTTTTACAAAGAAAAAAAACATGAAACTAAGCAAATTCATCACTAAAACAAAATTCAATAAGCTTTCCGAAAAATTCAAGGGAAAAACTGGCTTGCCTCTGATCTTAGTCAATTTGAGTGGAGATATAGTCTTCGGAGAAAAGAAATGCATATTATGCGAGCCGCTGTTGAGTGAGGAGCATGGTGTTTTGAAAAAAAACTGTCGATTAAAGATGATAAAAGCGGTTGAAGAAGCTTTTCGTTGGGGAGAAGGCTACATCACGAACTGTCCATTGGGATTAATCATTTTTGCTGTACCTGTAATTATCAATAAAAAATTGCTGGGAGGCTTTTTAAGCGGATTTGCCATATTTCCTGAAATGAAGAAAGATATAGCCGAAGAAATACAAGAAAATCTAAGAGAACTGTGCCATTCCGAAGCTAAAGTTAACATAAACAACAGAAATTTGAAGGTATTCTCACTTAAAAAAGTGAGAGAGCATGTTGCTTTTCTACTGAATTTGACCAGAAGATTTCATATAAATGACTTAAATTTTCTTTTTGACAGAAAAGAAAAATACATCCAACAGTATAAAATAGCCAATTTCCTTGATTATTTAAAGAAAAACAGTCCTGATATTCCTAGAAAAATCTTAGATAAGCAGGATGAGATCATCGAAAAGGTTATACTCGGTGATAAAACAGGTGCAAGGGAGATCCTCAACGAGTTCTTGGGATCAATCTTTTTCGAAAGCGGTATGAATTTCGAAATCATAAAAGTGCGCCTTATTGAGCTGGTCGTTATCATTTCACGGGCGGCCATAGAAGCAGGAGTAGAAGCTAAGGAATTGCTGGGTTTAAATTACTCGTATCTTACAGAACTAAATAAAGCAACGGATATTGATGAGTTGTTGTACAAATTGACAGATATCTTAGAAAATTTTATTTATAAGGTCTCTCTGGCAAGGAAGAAGAAGAAAAAAGTTAAAAGCCGAAAAATGTCTGAATTCATCAATCAAAATTTCACCAAAAAAATAACTTCAGCAGATTTAGCCAGAGTTGGTGGATTAAGCGTAAGCAGGGCCTTGCATCTTTTTAAAGAGGAAACCGGATTATCGCTTTCAGAATACACAAGAAAGCTAAGAATAGATTACGCAAAATATCTCCTGTTGAATACGGAGATAAATCTGGCCGATCTAGCCGCCGAAGCTGGCTTTTTTGACCAGAGTCATTTCACCAAGACTTTCAAAGAGATAGAAAAAACGACTCCTTCCCATTTCCGCCGGAGATATAAAAGGCGGAGTATACAAATTTCATCCTGAAACATAACGACTGAGGCTAAAATCTTCATCTCTGAAAAAAAGGAGAGTTGAATGAAAACAAATATGAGCCGCCGTGATTTTATTAAGGCTGCGGCCAGCGCAGGGCTTTTCATGGGCTTTTCAGGAAGTTACTTTTTGGGCAAAAGTCCAATTTCTAGCACAAACTTTGACTTAATCATAAAAAACGGAATGATAATCGATGGCCTCAAGGAACAAAGTTTCAGAGCTGATGTTGGGATAGCAGGAGAGCAAATCAAGGCTATAGACAACCTTCAAAACGCAAAGGGTAAGTCTATCATTGACGCATCAAACAAAATTATATCGCCAGGCTTCATAGATATTCATTCCCATACCGATTTGGAGCTTTTAGCAAATCCAAAGGCAGAGAGCAAGATAAGACAGGGGGTGACCACAGAGCTCAGTGGAAACTGCGGAGGTTCAGCCTTTCCTCGAAAAAAAGAGCTGACCGGTTATGAAAGAAAAATGTCAGAAAGGCTCAATTTGAATATCGATTGGACAAATCTAGAAGAGTATCACTCTAGACTTGCCAGACAGGGGACAGCGGTTAATCACGCAACACTAGTCGGTCACGGCACGCTTCGCTCCTTTGTTATGGGAGAGGAGAATAGAGAACCCAACACGAAAGAAATGGATGTCATGAAGAAGCTTGTGGCCGAAGCTATGCAGCAAGGCGCCTTTGGATTATCGACGGGATTAGAGTATACACCCAGCGGATTCGCAGAACCGATGGAAGTTATAGAACTCTGCAAAGCAGCAGCAAAGTTCGATGGCTTTTATGCCACTCATATCCGGAGCGAGGATCACCAGGTAATAGAAGCAGTGGCGGAATCAATTTATACCGCAGAAAAAGGTGAGCTTCCCTTACAGATATCTCACCTCAAAGCTGCGGCCAGTATTAACTGGTGGAAGATGCCCATGATGATTGATCTGATAGAGAGGGCTGAAAGGAGAGGCCTTTCCGTTACCGCAGACCGCTATCCTTATACTGCTTACAGTACTGGACTGAGCGTCTTTTTTCCTCAATGGGCACTGGATGGAGGAGCAGAGTGCTTTGTGGAGAGGCTGAAAAACAAAGACATCAGGCAGAGAATGAGAAAGGAAACTCAAGCAAAATTAAAAGGATACTCATGGGAAGATCTTGTAATAGTCGATGTGCACCTTGATGAAAACAAAGGTCTGATTGGTAAAAATATCAGTGAAGCTGCGGCTGAGAAAATGCAAGCAGCCTATGAGTTTGTCTGTGATTTGCTTATAGAGGAAGGTGGAGACGTAGATCACATCGGATTTGGCATGAGCGATGAAAATACTGCGGTGGTTTTGCAGCATCCTTTAGTTATGATGGGATCTGACGGCTCTGCCTTAGCTCCCTACGGACCGTTGAGCCGTGGTGTGCCACATCCTCGTAATTATGGAGCCTTTCCACGTTTTCTAGGTCACTATGTTAGGGAGAAAAATATTCTCTCTTTACCTGAGGCGATAAAGAAAATAACATCCATGCCAGCGGCTAAAATGGGACTCCAGGATCGAGGCTCGATAAAGGAAGGCAATTTTGCTGATCTGGTGGTCTTTAATCCGCAAACCATTGCTGATAAAGCTACTTATACCAGGCCAGAACAATATCCTGTTGGGATTGATTATGTCATTGTCAACGGCAAAATAGTGATAGATGATGGGAAGCATACAGGAGAATTACCTGGAAAAGTCCTTCAGGGTTCTGGAAAAAAATAAACATTTAATAGAAAGATTATGATTTAGGATGTACAGCTGCCTCAAGCAATGCTGCTTCGACAACTTTCCCAACCGCATACAGCGCATCCAACTGAAGATGAATGTTTGCTGTCCTGTCAAAGAGATAGGAGACACGTGCAGAGAACTCTTCATCAGCCATCCATAAAATGAGCCTCACCGGTATTCGAGGAAAGACTGGGAATTCAAAAGCAACGTCTCCGCCATCCACTTTTGTTCCTCCACAAGAATGGGATGCGAAACAGAAACCCTCTGAATTTTGACTGAAAATCTGTTCCAATTTTTTAGCAGGCATTTCATGAGGACCACGGAAAAAAATAGCGCCAGTTGGAAACTGTTTTTCGTTTACCCAATTCCCAGACAAGGGAATATCTTTGGCATAGATCAGATAATTCAGGACTGCCACCTGTAAATAGAATCCAGGTGAATGAGGCGCCGAGCTATCAACACCTTGAATGACACTACTCTCAGGGAGAATTTGATAATCACGGTTGAGAATTTTTAAGAGGTAACTTCCTTTTCCTCTGTCAAAACAGGCGAGACTGCAGCGACATACTTCAGCCGGATTCATTGTTCTGAGCGCATTCCAAAGTTCCTGATGAACCATTTTTAACTCACAAAGTGATTCAAAATTTGTTTACGCTCTTTTTTTTGCTTTCACTATGGATTTTCTTTTATTATCTGGTACATTCTCTGTATATAATCAGGATTTGTTCCACAGCATCCGCCAACGATGTTAGCTCCATTCTTTATAATTTGAGGAATGAAACTGACATAGTCCTCTAAGCCTTGAGAATAAGAGACTTCACCTTCGGCTGAAAGAGAGGGCTTTCCTGCATTTGCTTGAGCAATAAGAGGCAGGGAAGTGCATTCTCTCATGATTTTGATCATATCAACCATTTCTTCACTGTTAAGCGTACAATTTGAGCCAATAACAGGAACATCATTTTTTTCCAGCTCTTCTGCACACTGAGAGACACTGTTGCCCATAATCGTAAAAAAGCCTCGAGGATAGTGGTTGAAGGTCATGGTGAGAAACACGGGTAGATCAGAGGATTTCCTTGCTCCCTTCAGAGCACAGATGGCTTCTCTCAAATCGTACTGGGTTTCTATTAATAGAAAATCAACCTTGCCATCAGTCAATCCTTTAGCCTGCTCAGCGTAAGCATCTTCAAACTCTTCTTCTGTGAATTCGCCCTGCGGTTTAAGGAATTTACCGGTTGGCCCCATACTGCCTGCCACAAATTTCCCTTCAGGCTTGACTTCATTAGCAACCATGGCAGCCGCAAGATTTAACTCATAGCATTGTTTTTCTAAACCATGGGATGAGAGTTTGATTTTGCTGCCTCCGAAACTGTTGGTCAACACAGCATCTGCACCTGCATCGAAATAGTCCTTATGAATTGATCTTACAACTTCTGGTTTTTCTTGATTCCATGATTCTGGACAAGCCCCTTGCGGAAAACCATGTCTGATCAGTTCTGTTCCCATACCGCCATCAAGAAGAACTGTTCTTTTTTTAATCAGATCCAAAATAGAAGGTGTCATTTTTTTTCTCCTTAATATGTCATTCAGCTTATATAATAGCTTTTGAAACATGTGGAGTCAAAAATTTCAGACCATTTCTGCAGATTCTTACTCAAAAGACATGACTCTGAAGCTGTTCTGCTATATGGAACTTAGTTCTAATTGACAAAATAATTATTTTTATATAGCTTTATAGCTCTTTTGTGTCAAGCAAGAAATATCAATCTTTCTTTCTGCAGAGTAAGATTTCATAAATATTTACACAATAAATTCATTCCAAGCAAAAAAATGGCTGTTAAACATTCAATAAAGAAAGTTAAGAGGAGGTCTTATATGAAAAAGAAGATTGTGTTTCTCTTGATAACTCTTCTGATCTTAACCTTCGCTTTCTCAGGGGAAAAAAGAAAAATCACAGTTGACGATTATTTCAAAATAAAAGGAATTTCGGATATTCAGGTATCACCAGACAGCAAAAAAATTGCTTTTGTAAAGAGGGAGATCATCCCAGATCCTAAGAAAAAAGGCGAGCTCAAGCGAACCCGGGATATTTTCATGCTCGACCTCGAAAACAATTCAATACACCGTTTGACAACTCATGAAAAGGGTTCTTCCTATCCAAGGTGGTCACCGGATGGCCGATTCCTCGCCTTTCTCTCCGGTAGAATAAAAGAAAATCAGATATGGCTTTTAGACATGGAGCATGGGGGAGAAGCCAGCCAGATCACAGACTGGAAACAAGGAATAGAGGAGTTTTCCTGGTCCCCTGATTCCAAACACTTAATCCTTATTTCAACTGATTTTGAAGATGAGAAACAAAGAAAAGAAGAAAACAAAGCCAAGAAAGATGATCCTTATGTCATCACTCGGACAAAATTTTTGTATGATGGAATTGGCTATTTTGGCAATCCCCGAGAATTCAAGCATATTTGGATTATTTCTTTAGATGGTGCAAAAAAACCAAAAAAGATCACTGAGGGCTGTTTTGACCACAGCGATCCTCGATGGTCTCCTGACGGGAGACACATTGCTTTTGTTTCCAATAGAACTGGGGATGATGATAACAATGATAACACCGATATCTGGATAGTCTCCTCTGAAGGAGGCGAACCCCAACAGATAACCACCAATGTGGGAGCTGACAGCTCACCCCGTTGGTCGCCAGATGGGCGGTTTATTGCCTACATCTCCAATCCCGAGCCCAATAACCTGTACAAGCTTAACCATCTCTGCGTTGTTTCCCCTGAAGGAGGTTTACCTGTTTGTTTAAGCAATAGCTTGGATCGGGAAGTCCATAACCTTGTCTGGGATAAAGACAGCAAGGCTGTGTACGGTCTCGTTCCTGATAAGGCCAGGGTTCATGTTTACAAGTTTACCCTGGAGGATAAAAAAATCAAAAGGATCATTACCGGAGAAAGACGTTTGGATCAGCTCTGTATTTCCAAAGACAACCACTTTTTTGCCTTTACCTTAGAGGATAACGACCATCCTTCAGAGCTTTTCACGGCATCTTTGGACGGACAAAACCTGATGCAGAGAACACATCTGAATAAAGAATTGCTCGATGAGCTTCTCCTCGGCAAAACAGAAAAAATTGTGTTTAAAAATCCCGACGGCCAGGATGTGGAAGGCTTTGTGTTGTTTCCTCCTGATTTTAATGCGCAGAAAAAATATCCTCTGATTTTGAAGATCCATGGAGGACCTCAGGGAACAGACGGAAATTATTTTTCTGCAGAAGGCCAGTGGTATGCAGCTAACGGCTACATTGTCTTATGGGTCAATTACAGAGGTAGTTCAGATTACGGAGAGGCCTGGCAGGAAGCCATTGCCGTGGACTGGTACTTCAAGGAATATGATGATTTGATGGCTGCTGTGGACTTCATGTGTGAAAAGGATTTTGTTGATTCCCAGAGGTTTGGAGTGACCGGGGTGAGTTATGGGGGGTGCATGACTAGCTGGATTGTGGGCCACACGGACCGTTTTGCCGCGGCAGTATCTGAGAGAAGCGTTGTGGATAATTTCAGCTCCTTTGGAGTAGATGACACTGCTTACTGGTACCAAAAAGACTTTGGTCTTCCTTATGACGAAAAAAACTTTACCCAGTATCGGAAAACATCACCCATTCTCTACATCAAGAACTGCACAACTCCCATTCTCATCATGCAGTGCATGGAAGACCACCGCTGTCCGCTTCCTCAAGCCTTCCAATTTTATATGGGACTTAAGAAACTCAAAAAAGCAGAAACCCAGCTTGTGCTCTATCCTCGAGAATCCCACGGGATACAAGAAATCCCTCACCTGGCTGATCGTTTAAAAAGAATTGTCTCCTGGTTCGATAAATATCTAAAAAAATAACAAAGGAATGGAAGGACATCAGAGCTCAATCGCGGTTATTCTTTGAATATTCCAAAAAATATATGCCTGAATACGTGGAGGAGATCAGAGGCGCAGCTGATTAATCTCTGTGAATATTGCTTTTCTTAATAGGTAGTTTTGCCTTTCGCCATCTTCACAATTTTAGGGTGAAGGGTTTAAAGGAGGAAATCATGCGTGGATTGAAAGATAAAAGGATTCTCATCACTGGAGGAGCAAGAGGAATCGGTGAAGCCACAGCAAATCGATTCTTAGAAGAAGGAAGCCAAGTAGTTGTTCTGGACAAAGATGACGAGGGCTGCCGCCGCCTCGAAAACACGATGCCAACTTTGAGAGGTACTATCGTGGCTGATGTCTCAAATCCAGATGAAGTGGCCCAAGCCTTTGTCCAGCTGGATGGAATGCTGAAGGGATTGGATGTACTTATCAACAACGCAGGCATCAGTGTTCGAGAGCCATTCATGGATATAACACCTGAAAAATGGGTAGAAGTCATGGATGTCAATCTCCATGGAGTCTTCTATGTTGCCCAGCAGGCAGCACTCCGTATGCTCCATGGCAAAGGCGGTGTTATCCTCAACATGGGCTCAACAAATGCCTTAATGGGCTATCCTTATTATTCGGCTTACAATACCTCAAAGGCCGGAGTCGTAGAGTTAACCCGGACAATGGCTTTGGAATTAGCTCCTAAAATACGGGTAAATGCTGTCTGTCCGGGTTTTATTTTAACGCCAATGCAGGAAGCCGAATACACGCCTGAGATGCTGCGCGCCTTTAAAAGAAAAGTACCGCTGGGCAGATTGGGTAAACCCGAAGAAGTGGCCGCGCTTTTCGCTTTCCTTACTTCAGATGAGGCGAGATTCATCACCGGACAGTGTTTTGTGATTGATGGCGGGGAAATTGCCGGGGGTCTCGCTAGTCAGAAGGAGTCAGATTAATTTTGGTCTCTTTTTTTGATTTTGACTTCCAATACAGGAAAGCCGGGATGCCGATAAGAAGAATGATCAAACCCACCAATGATTGTGATGGTTGAGCTATTATTGTGTTAAAAAACACAGCCAGATTGATCAGAACAAACAGAAGCGGAATAAATGGATATCCCCAGGCTCTGTAGGGTCTTTTGGTTTTTGGCTGCTTGAAGCGAAGGACAATGACTGCAAGGCCTGTGGCTGCGAAAAATATGACAAGAGCGAAAACAACATATTCGAAAAGGTCCTGATAAGTACCGGAAAGACAGAGGAGTGACGACCATACAGCTTGCCACACAATGGCTTTGGTAGGAACACGATACCGAGGATGGATGAAAGCCATACTCTGAAAAAATGATTTATCCTCAGCCATGGCAAAATAGACTCGGGGCCCATAAAGAATCGAAGCGCTGAGGCAGCCGAAGATAGAGATCATTATCATGCCTGAGGCTTCCATGGTTGCTTCTTCTTTAAGGAAAGATGAAAAAATCAGAAATTGCCATAGATATAGTCGTTTTTGCCGGTACGGTCGCCTTTGCGGCATATCAGAACTGGACAGCCAAGGACATTATCTGGAGTTTATGGATATCCAGCCTGGTTATGGGTTTCTCCTTCATCATTTTCTCTAGCCTTACCATATTCCTGTATGACAATATCAGATCAGCGGGGACCATAAAAAACTCTAAGAAATCCAGCCTGAGCAATACGCCACCTTTGTTTTTCAACTTCAATATCATTGTTCTGGCTCTTGTTCTTATCAGATGGTCAAGCCCTGTAAAGTGGCTGATCATCATCGGTTCGATTTTTTTTGCAGCCCTGAGTATCCTGTTGAAAGACCGATCCCCTGACAGGGGCGGGCCGGTGCTTCAAAATTCTGTCAGGAGAGCTCTATGGCGGTTCTTTACCTATCTTCCGATGGTCGTTTTTATCCTTGGTTTTTTTACTGTCCATTTCGGCTTTTTTCACTTTATCCACAGCATTTTTCTGAACGGCTTTTTTCCCATAATTGAAGTCAGTCCGTTCGGAAAAACACCAGATGAAATGGTTGTGTTTTTTAGCGATCTGATCGGCCGCGCTCTGGGCGAATACTGGCCGTTTATCGTTTTCAGCGCATTTTCCAGAATCAATGACTACGGCAAGGCCCTGCGAAAACCCGGGGGTCCTCATATGGGCCTTCCATATGTAAATGTCGTAAGGATGCACCTGATGATCTTTGTTTTTGCAGCACTTTATGCGCTCCGGTTACAGTCTTATGCCGTGTATCCTGTGCTTTTCTTTTACTTCTTTCCCTTTGGTCCAATCGTAAAAGTTATTTTCCCGAGGAAAAAGAGGGATACAAACACATCCAAATAATCTTTCTGAAGGTTGCCTCAGCTGGTTTTCACTCATATCTTAAAGACTCAAGAGGCTTGGCTTTTGCCCGGCGATCAACGGTGTCATTCCATTCCCTCCCATAAATAAAAGGAAATAGCTGCCTGGGTAAAAATTATCTGGTCATCAAAGATATGAAGTTCAAAGATTGCACATAAACAAACGCCTCTCGTCTCTATTTGTTGGCAATTGATATTGTCCTTCCAGGATGTCAGCTGGTGGAAATTGAGGAAAATGGTGAAAGATCTGGAGCTAGTCCAAAAACGAAATTCCTATATTTTCGCTGACCTAGATTTTCAGGCTCACCATAGGCATC
>Ga0209636_10001361_pt1 | contig 24557 bp, 20 predicted proteins | sample DeeMarSWOR152_54_FD_187464 | JGI IMG/M metagenome (GOLD analysis project Ga0209636, IMG submission 187464) | Marine sediment microbial communities from White Oak River estuary, North Carolina - WOR-1-52-54 (SPAdes) (version 2) | ecosystem: Environmental > Aquatic > Marine > Intertidal zone >...
CCTGCCATATGCATTACCGTTTTCTCCAGTTCCTTGCTCGAAACGACATTATTTACTAAACCAATCCTATAGGCCTCTTGGGCATCTATCGTTACTCCGGTAAGAATCATTTCAAGTGCTTTACCCTTTCCCACCAAACGCGCCAACCGTTGTGTCCCGCCGTTCCAAGGAATCAAGCCCTTCTCCAATTGAGGCAACCCAAAGCGAGATTTTTCCGTGGCGATTCTTATGTCACAGGCTAAAATCAATTCAAAACCCTGGCCAAGTGCATTCCCATTGATCCCCACGATAACCGGCTTTTCAATATCTGCGATCGGTTCAGTCACGGATAGGGATATACTATCCTCCATCTCTTCAATCTCCCAAATGTCCGCCATCGAATCCCTTTCCAGTAAGAAGGCATTCTTCCCTACCCCGGTCAGAACGACTACCCATATATCGTCCTCAGAGGTAATGGCAGCGCTAATCTCAGATATCTCATAGGGCAGGCGAGCAATCGCCTCCTGATCTTTGACATCGTCCCTGAAGTGAATGAGCCCCACGTGCTCTATCTTCCGGTATTCTATTGTCTTATGAACCATTCGCTTTCCCTTTTCCCCTGTCTACTCGTTGATGGAATACGATTATATGATGATGTCCCCCCCTTTTCAATGCAGAATCGAAAGCCAAGCAGCATCTCGCATTTTTTCCTTATTTCACGGTCATAAAGCAACATCTCCTACACATGTCAATCCTAAAACCACCTGGAGTTTCCGGAGTTTTTGGAGAACACCGTTGTTCCTGAGCAAAAATTCTTTTCAGAGAGCGAAAGGGGGTTTGGGCAAAAGGCAACGGCCTTTAAAACACTAAAACCACATGCAGTCCTTTAAGGACTGATCGCTTGTCGCTGTTTCTATTCAACCCCTTTCTTTCTTTTCCTCGTATCCTTCGCAGAGTATTACCATCAAAGATTGAACAATCTTTTCTGGCTCAATATTCTTTTTTGGCGAATACCACATTGTGAGCCAGTTGCAAGCTCCGAGTAATAGATAAACTGCCATTTTGGGGTCAATCTTTTTGAAGATCCCCTCAGCCACTCCCCTCTTGTATACCTCTATTATTCTATCCGTATAAGCCCTCCTTCGCTTTCTAATCTCTTTCCTGAGCTTCTCAGGCATCTCCATCTCATCTAAGAAAAATATCTTATGCAGTTCAGTATCGTTTGCTAAAGTTCGCGTATGCACCTCGAGTATCTTCCTAAACTTCTCCCCTGTCGGGAGTTTTGTCGATAGAATCTCATCAAAATCACTAATCGCTTCGTTGAACCCTTTTGAATGCAACTCCGACAAAATCTCCATCTTGCTTTTGTAATAGTAATAGATTGAAGGCCTTGATACGCCGAAAGAGCTCGTCAGATCCTTTAACGTCGTTCCTCTATACCCCTTAATACTGAATAATTGCTTCGCTTCAGATAATAAAGCATCCTTCGATAACTTTTTCGCCCTCTGCCTTCTCGCCATCTTCCACATCCCTCGTTTCTTATGGTACGATTTGTCACTGATCCGAATCAAGGTACCTTTTCAGTTTCCCCATGGAGCATTCAGTATCAGTCGCATCAGCTCCTCATCCCCCTGACCGTGATTGTCCTTGCTTCCCAGCTATGTTATTTATCCAGGGCCTTAAAGTAATCGTGTTTATCACGGGCGGCTTTCCTCACCCCTTTATCCCTTCTATTCTTAAAGAAATTAATCTCCCCTGGTTCAAGGACCTTGTTTGTTTGGAAACTGTGCATGATGAAATGGTCAACCAAGCCCTTTGTCACTCCCATCGTCTCGTACAGCATGTGTCTCGTTACCTTGCCGAGGGCTATACCATCTTTAGGATGCAGAGCCAATCCTGCGGCAAACTCCCGGACCTCGTCATCGAGTATCTCCTTCGGCACCGCCCTGTTGATAAGACCCATTTCCACAGCCTTCCGTCCATCGATCATCTTGCCCGTAAGGCACAGATCCATAGCTCTCGTCAATCCGCATCTCAGCACCATGATCGGGGAAATGGTCATACCTCCCTGGCCCAACCTCTCTTCAACGTGACCCATTTTGCACTCTTCGCTTGCAATGAGGTAATCACAATGAAGTACAATATTGAATGCTATGCCCAGACAGTATTCATGCATCTGGGCAATCGTCAATTTGGGGCAGAGCAATACTTTTCTGTGGAATTCCAAGAATAGGTTTCTATCGAATTTCAGCTTTACCCGCTGAGGAATTCGCCCGCCTTTTTCCCCGGGCTTTGGTTCCTTCATGCCATAGACAAAGCCCACGCCGCTCAAATCGGCCCCGGCGCTGAAGGCACGGCCTGCACCCTTGAAGATGATTACCTTAATGTCATCATCTTCTTCTGCTTCACGCATTGCAGCCTCCCAGTCGCGCACCAACTCTGGAGACACCGCATTGAGCTTTTTCGGCCGGTTTAATGTGATATGAGCAATGTTTCCATCCTTCTCGTACAAAACAGTTTTATATTCCATGAGCCTTACCCCCAGAAGACGAACACATTTATAGAGAGACTGCTTTCGTAAACACAACCCCTGCTACTCAAATACCCCTCCTTGTAGAAGCTCAACAAATTCCTCATCGGATATCCCTAAAATCTCTGTACAGACGTATTCTGTATGTTCCCCGAGGCCAGGGCTGGCCATATAAGGCTGCCCAGGAGTTCTTGACAATTCAAAACTTGTCCCGAGGTGGGTGAATGATCCAACCTCACTATGAGGCAATGACCAGAAAAGATTTCGTTCCCTCAGTTGCGGATCACCGTATACCTCGGCTGCGTTCTTCACAACCCCCGCAGGTACCCCTTCAGCCTGCATCCTATTCATTACCTCTTCCGGTGTGAACCCCCTGGTCCACTTACTCAGGAGACTATCAATGGTCTCCTCATTTTGTTTCCTCTTCTTGAACGTGCTGAATCGCGGGTCTTCAATCCATTCCGATTTACCCACGACTTTACATAATTGAGCCCACTGTTCAACATTGAAAACGGCTATCGTGCACCATGTATCCTCCCCTCTGCAGGGATAGACTCCGTGGGGAACCGCATAGTGACAGGTGTTTCCTAACCGAACTGGCTCCCTCCCGTTCGCCACGAAGTCAAGAATGGCAGGAAGGATGAATGATATGGCCGTCTCGAACTGTGAGAGCTCTATCAACTGCCCTCGGCCCGTCTTGTCACGATGGTCGAGAGCCGCGATAAGAGCGATGGCCGCGTAGCGGGGACTGATGCAATCTGTGTATGCCCCTACGCCTACAGGCAGCGGTTCTCGATCTGGCCAGCCTATGAAATTCGGGATCCCTGTAATCGCCGCAAGGATCATCCCAAAGGCGCCGAGATCTTCATATGCCCCCCCCGTTCCGAACCCGCTCTGCCGCAGCATGATGATATCCTGTTTGATCTTTTTAATATCCTCATAGCCGAGCCCCCACTTCTCCATTACCCCCGGCCGGAAGTTCTCCATGACCACGTCGGACTTGCTTATGAGCTTTTTGGCCACTTCAAGCCCTAAGGGGTGCTTCAGATCGAGAGCTATATCATACATGTTCGCGCTGAAATGATTAAAATAGCCGCTCCTATTGAGCCCTGGCTTCCCGTCCTTATAGGGAGGTGACGTCCTACTGACACAGGGACGTTTGGCCGTCTCCACCCTGATAACCGTTGCCCCATAGTCGGCAAAGAATTTCATTGTCAACGGACCTACCACGGCCGTACTGAATCCTGCTATCGTAAGCCCAGAAAATGCGTTACCCTCCATCTCCTCCTTCCCTGAAAAATCCCTTGACCCGTACCGTTAAATCACCCCGGTCTGCTTCAAAACGGCGAGATCCCGGATGGAAAGGCCTATCTCGCCATATACTTCGCTGTTGTGTTCACCGATTAACGGTGCCCTGAACCGTGTGTTGATCGGGTTCTCTGACATCTTCGCAAATTGCCGAGGGTAGGGGAGCTTGACCCCCAGTTCGGGATGGTCAATCTCTGTCCAGAAATGCCGTTCCTTCAGATTCCTGTCATGAACCAGGTCCTCCATGCTCGAAAGGGAGCAGATGGAGATGTTTCTCTTGATCGCCGCCTCGAGAATTTCCTTCCTTGTACGAGTAAGGAAGAAATCCCCGATCGGTTTGGAGATGCAATCAAGGACATCCTGCGTGGTGGTGCCCATGTCGAAGCTCTCCCAGTCCAGGTTCCTCAGATACTCGTCGCCCATACCCTCATCATCCATCCACTTGATGAGCTGACGGCTCGTTTTCGCACCGGTGAGCCCCCCGAGGATGAAGAAGAAGACATACCCATCCTTACAAGGCCACACCTGTCGCTGGAGGGTATCCCTGGCGTTCATGCTGCGCAGGACACCGGCCCGCATCAAATTCGTTCCGCTCATCTCCCAGTAAGGTATGGTGTTGGCGAGAAACCATGCTACGCTCTGCTGCATGGAAACATCTACGTGCTGACCAATTCCTGTTTTCTCCCTGTGATAGTAGGCAATCATGGCACCCACTGCAGCATCCGCCCCTGCGAGGAGATGTGACTGGGGAATGCTTATATTGAGCGGCGCCCGGTCGGCATCGCCGGTCAAATACAATAGCCCTGACATACCCATGACTATGATATCCGAAGCCTTAAAATCCCGGTAAGGTCCCTTCTGCCCGAAAGGCGTGATAGATGCGAACACTATCCCTCGGTTGATCTCCATGAGCGCGTCATACCCGAGCCCCATCTGATCCATATATCCCGGGGGGAACGACTCGACGACAAAATCGGCCGTCCGGACCAGCTTCTTCAGTATTTCCTGCCCGTCGGCAGTTTCAATATCCAGAGTAATGCCCCTTTTATTTGCATTATAGGAAAACCAGTACAGGCTTTTCTCGGGATCAGGGATATCCCGCCAGAAAGGGCCTATTCTCCCCGAGCCCTTACCCCCGGGCCTTTCAATTTTTATGACATCAGCGCCGAGATCGGCAAGGATCTTGCCACATAAGAACCCCTTTTCATCGGTCAAATCCAATACCCTACGGCCACTGAGCATTCTGTTCTCCCTCCCACAACCACCTATCAAAAGGTATCTAACTCCTCTTCATCGCTGTCCTGTTTGCCTGTTGGTATTATTGGCCTGTCACTTCAAAAGGCGCTGTTGCCCAAACCCATAACATCTGGCAGGGAGTCCCCTTTCTTTCCTAAGTTCGATCAGCTTCTTACTAGAGTTCTTCTTAAAGCATCCCTTTGATTACTGTCTACTGGAGAAAGAGGGCTTTACCCTTGTTTTGCTGCGAAGTGATTTTCCGTTAGGGAAGATGAATTCAGCATCCGTTAAGATACCTCATCTCTCTTTCTCAAATCGCTCCATAGGTCATCTATCGCTGATTTCAAATCAGCCTCAGGCGGATAGACTCTATCAAAACCCAATTTCTTAAACTTCACCTCATCCTTCGCGAAGTCATGGCGGGAGACTCCGAGAATTCCCCCGATATAAAGAAGAACATTCCCTAATCCAGCTTCCACGCATTTTTCCTTGAACCCCCTCAGGTCCAATTCAGCCATACCATAGAGAGAGCTCATCAGGATTGCATCCGCATTTGTTTCCTGTGCTGCCGTAATAAACTCCTCAGGTGGCGTTTGTATTCCAAGCTCAATAACATGAAAGCCGGCTTCTCTTAAGACCCTTGACAATACCTTAGTGCCGATACAGTGGGCATCCATCCCAACAGTTCCGGTTATCACGGTGTAGGTTTTATTCATAACTCCTCCTGAGATTACATTCGATGTAAGGATTGTGAAGGAGCTATAGGCTATACGGCGGTATGCCCTTTATCCTTCCTTTACTGAGTGCCCAGAAATCATTAATCGAAACATTATAATCCATCTTGATTCCCTCGACAGATTCTCTCTCAGCTACTTTTGCCTTGTGGAATTCCCTTACCTCTTTCGGCATGGGAATGTTCCCAAATTCCAGAAATCTGCAGGCTCCTTTTACGTCTCTAATACCCATTACATTGTTGTGTACATGGATATTTGGCGAGAAAGGAGAATCGAGGACCCCAGCCTCGACTGCCCGGATAGATCCAACAACAACGTCGCCATTCCCCATTTCGATAACCGTATCAACGATTGCTCTGACTTCTTTCTCCGCTATTTCCTCTTCTATCTTTACATCTGCACTATCGAAATGAAAGTCCTGTGTTCTTATTACATTAAAAATCCAGTTTGCAGACCGATAACTTACTGCATGGGCCTCTTTAGTAGGGATACCCGCTCCCTCATCGATTGTTCTTACGTACGCTGCCTCGGCTTTTGCCAATGCCGCGACAAATGCCGTATAGTTTAAATAAGCGAATACTCCTCCTTGATCCTGTGGAACAGGATAAAGGGGTATCTGGTTGGCAAACGCCCCGGGAATAAGGACATCCATGTAGTTGAACGTATCCAGGTATTCCCTCATTAGCCTGGGTGTTATGTTGAACCAGGCCAGATCCTGCGCAATATAACCCTGAAACTCGATCAAAGGGATAACGCTCTTAACGCCTTGCTCTGCTCCTATGAGGGCGTTGAGGATTATGGTAGCAATATGTATGCTTAACGGGAAAACCGCGTTCGGATTCCACCCGTGGATATCAGCTGTTATGATAGGTCCTTTCTCCGTATAGTATCCCATTAGTCTGAATACGTATTGGCAGTCTCTGATGCATTCTGCCAGCGTAACCTTCTTTTCATAGTTCCCGAATAGTTGGAATATGCTCGGTGGCAGGGCCGTCATCCCCGAAGCAAAGGCGATCTCCCCTCCCAGTTTTTGCGACAGTCGGGAGAGCCGTGGATTAAAAGCGGCATCACAGGCTTCAACAACTTTTTTTGTATTCTTTACGCCGTGATTGATAATCGGGTACCCGTTCAGCAACGGCGTGCCAGTTTTAATACTTTCCTCCAAAGCCTGCTGGGCTTTTTCAAGCTGAAGATGTCTCGTGTAACTATCGCTTGTAACCGGGATGAGAGGAACATTGGATTCTACAAGGGTTCGATTAAGCTCGATTTCATCTTCAAGGATTGGCGTTCCGGCTCTGGGAAAGACAACGGTTCTTCCTTCTCTGTGGAGCCTTTGGGTGACCTTACAAAAGTTTTTACTTTCAGGCAAATTCCGCTGGTATTCTACCGCTTCTTCCAAATCGACCTCCTTACCGGTCGGCCAAATCGACAGCTCCTCTTCCCGCATCTTCATAAATCTATCTTCATCAATACGCTTTTGTGTAATTTCCACTTCCATGTTCCCTCCAAAGATATCACACGTGCCTACGTTATATTCCAACTTATATTTTCAAAGGCCTTTCCTGCATTATTGTCTTGAATAGCCAGATACTCGTGAATCACCCCTTGGAATGAAAAGATGAGATTTAGATGACCTCATCATCCTTTAACTTTTCTATATCTTCCCAACGGTAATTACATACGCTTATCAACACTTCTTCGGTATTCGCCCCAAATCTGGGCGCGGCAGTATTAATATCAGCGGGGGTCTTGCTGAACGTGACCGGGCAACCTATGACTTTAGTTTTTCCTAATATCGGATGATTAATCTCCTTTATGTAGTCATTGCTTATTATCTGCGCATCATCTTTCAGTTCAGTCGGATCAAGAACCGGAGAGAAAGCGAGTCCGCCTCCCTTCTCCTCAAGTATGCTTACCCACTCATCTCTTTTCCTCGTTTTGAACACGTTATCCAGTATCTTCGTGAGCTCAACGCGATTATCATTTCGAGCTTTTGCCGTAGAAAATTTCTCATCCTTTTCCAATTCTTCGATGCCGACTGCAAGACAAAAATCATGCCAGAATCTGTCGGATTGAGCTTCTGCAAATAGTATCCATTTCCCATCAGCGCACTCATAATGGTTTGCTAATGGATTTCTTGTATTAAGTCTTGTTGGCCTTGGTATGGGGCGATCGCGCAGTAATACGGTGTTTACGTTATATGCCTGCAAATGTAACCCGGAGCCGAGAAGCGATACTTCAACTTTTTGTCCAATTCCCTGTTTGTCCCTTGCTACCAGCGCTGCCACAATACCATACGCTAAGAGTGTTCCCGTCATCTGATCAAATATGGGGCCTGCTATCTGCGCCGGCGGGCTATCCGTCTCCCCCACTGCATACATTATCCCTGAACGTGCCTGGGCTATCGTGTCAAAAGCACGCTTTTTACTCTCGGGCCCTGATGATCCGTAACCCGTTGCTATACCATAAATAAGCCTTGGGTTATACCCTGCAAGAGTCCGATAGTCTATCCCGAGTCTGTCAATGGCAGATTGAGAATAATTGGTGCAAAATACATCGGATGATTTCACCAATTCATAAAGGAGCTTTTTTCCTCTTTCCTTTTTCAGGTCCAGGGTAATGCTTTTCTTATTTCTATTCGCCGTCTCGAACATGATATTAAGATCGCCGACCAGACTCATTGCCCGCCCAAATAGAGATGACATCCCTCTCGAGGGATCTCCTTTGATCCTGTCCTCTATCTTTATGACCTCAGCGCCCAGGTCACCGAGCATATAGCCAGCGGATGGTACGCTCAGATAACCGCCGCATTCTATTATTCGAACACCTTCAAGGGGTCCGGACATTGGTACCTCCTCAAAAAAAAGTTGAATTGTTTTAAGCAGATAAAGAGAAACATGTCACCCAGCCCCTCAATTCAAACCGGATTATCTACACGATATATCATATCTTGTCCCCTGCATCGCTCTCACACCCTGGAGCAAGGAGCGATCGTAAAAGAGATAATTCATCCTTCGTTGGTTCCGGTACCTGGTGAACCTCTTCAGCTATTTTTAAACGCCAAGTGCAACTATTCTCCACTTCCTTTATCACCTCCTCTAATGAAGTACCTCTCGGACCAGGGAAGCAAGCTGTGAGACAGAGTTCGCTCTTGCCAGGCGCCTTACTGAAAACTCCCAGCGTTGATATCACTCTCCTTACTCTGTCGCCTCTCGCAGTGACGTACGGCAAGGTTTCTACGAAGCGTTCTCTGGACTGATTGAGAATCAGAAATACTTCATTCGCATTGGCGGCATCGTTTGCTCCACCAGTTCCCACCAAGAAGTCTCCATCTGAGGTTCTGCTGGAATTAATATTTCCATATTTGTCAACCTGCCCCGCGCCAAGTACACTCAGGCATTTGCTGTTTTTGCCTCCGACAAATACTCCATGCGTCGTTATGGTATCCGTGAGCATTCTTGAACTGTATATTCCGGCAATAGTTTGAATGCTTGACTCCCCTGGCTGCGGTGTATACCCGATCTGTCCATTTCCCGTAATAAGCTCTATTTCATACCCTCTGCGTATCAGTTCATGATATGCTAACCTTGCCGACACGGACCGAGAGCCCGCACCTACCAGCATCGTCCTGTAATGCGATTTCAGCACACGATCAACGATCTCCCTGGCAGCTGCAATCAACAGCATTTCATCACGGGTATAGCCTTCAACCAATTCACTTGATGGCAATTCACCGAGCCCTTTTTTAAGGGATGATTCCTTGCCCGCAAACTTCTTAAGGCTCGATATCCTTCGGCTTCCCAACTTCTTTATATAATGCTCATGCGTTGGGCATTCAATGACCCAGGCATTTACCCAGTCGTCAAGCCTTTGCGGTTCGGAAGAGGCCATGTGGAGACCTCGTAAAAAATCCTCATCCGTCTCGTATGGCTCAATCGCTTCCATTGCCGGATTGGCAAGAGGGTAGGGGTGTACTCCCATAGGGGCTAGACAGACTGCTTTGACAACGCATGAAGGAATCTTGACCAAGGAAGAGTATTTCCGAATTACTTCACTCGGAACAATTTTTTCAACCGTGACCAGCACTCCCTTGAGACTCGCAAGGGATCCCCAGATATCATCTCCATACGGAGCTGCTAAAATGGTGTTTCCGAATACATCTGAAGCACACCCATGTACTATGGAGAGGTCGGGGTTAATGGCCTTCAGTATGCCCACCTTTCCCCCAGGATCGAATGGATCATCGATTTCTGCGAAAGACTCCGGATTATCAGAGGCCATGGTACTCCCCATAATGGATCTCGTCGGCATGAAGTCTACCCCTAAAGCCCCAGCCATCAGCATTTGTTGAAGGGAAAGCAGGGACCAGTTCTCAAGCTCGATTCCATCGTTCGCATAGGCCCTTTGCATAACTTTACTTGGATGCGCGGAGGTGGATATCTCAAAACACGCTGAAAAAATTAATTTTTTAACAAGATTGCAATGGATAAGGTTTATCGCATGACCTGTTACTGTGCTCTGGATCAGCTCAAAATCAGGAGTGGACCCCACATATTGTCTTATTATTTCGCATATCGCCGCACTGGGTCCTCCTATCCCTCCCGCCAGATGCAGTTTCATTTCTGGTCTCACGTACCTTTTGATTGCTTCTTTGAGGCTCAATAACTTGCCTTCGTCTCTTTGCTTAGCTACCATAAATATCGTTCTCCACTAAAGATAGGATGTAATGAACCCATATCGACTTCGTGCACGTCCCTTTTATGGACAACTTTGAAAGGCATAACGTCATTAGCTCATAAGGTGACCACCAGTTATATTAATCGCCTGTCCTGTCATGTAATCGGACTGGCTTGAAACTAAGAAAAAGATTACATTAGCTATATCGTCCGTTGTTCCCATGCGGCCCAGCGGAACTAGGGAAGTCACCTTTTTATAATCCTGTTCTCTGAACTCATCTATGCTGATACCCAACTTCTTGGACTCTTCTTCCATCCATTCATCTCTCAGGTTCGTAATAAAAAAGCCCGGATTGATGGCATTCACATTTATCTTATACGGCGCAAGCTCAAGGGCTAATGACTGGACGAGTCCAATTAAGCCAAATTTAGAAGCGCAATAAGCAGCGCTTCCAGTAACGCCCTTCTTTCCGGCGACCGAGGCAATATGCACAATCTTGCCCCCCACTCTCCTCTTTACCATCTCTCGAGCGACCGCTTTAGATAAGAAGAACGCACCTGTCAGGTTTATGGCTAAAACTCTTTCCCATTCTTCCTCATCAAGCTCGATTACCGGTATACCGACCTTTCCACGAATGCCGACACAATTGACTAAGATATCTATCTTTCCGAATGTGTTTAAAGCCTTCTCAACCGCTTCATTAATCTCCTTGGAATGAGCAATATCTGCCACTACAGCGAGAGCCTCACTTCCCAAGGACTCTATTTCCTCAACCACCTCATCTAAACCTCTCCACCCCTCATCCCCGGGAAAGAGACTTCTTGGAGCTGGATATTTATCAACCGCTACCACCCGAGCCCCCTCTCTAGCTAATCGTATCGCAATGGCGCGACCCATTCCCCTCTTAGCAGCCGCTCCCGTAACGAAAGCAACTTTGCCATCAAGTCTGTTCTCGACCATTCTCTCCCTTCCTCTCTTTTATTGGATTATTTTCAGTTATTTCCATTTTTACTCCGCTCTCTCCCTCGATCACAAAATCGCTTACGGCTCCGAGTATATAACAAGCCGAAGGGGTACTAAGATGACCACCATATCTCAATACTCTAACACCATCGATGGGCTTTGACAAATATTCACCCTCAAGGGAAAAGGTTGAATTGGTTCGAGTAGATGCTTTTGGGAAATGGTACAAAAGCCTAAAACATTTACTTATCGTTAAGTAAATTATTAAATGATTTTCGAATGGCTGTCAAGAGAAAAAACGTATATAACAACGATTTCTTATCAAAGAAGTTTTCTACCTATACCGGTGAGGTAAGGGGATAGAAAGGAGTTTCATAATTGCATCTTTAAAGAGTAACGGGCTTCGTTTCATAGCATACTACCTTTTGATGTCACAATATGATCCATCAAATGGAACCCTCTGGGATGTATACCGCCAACATGACAAGAATGTCCGGGGATAAACAAAAGATATCGTTTCTTTTATTGAAAAAGGGGGAATTGGAACCGTCCTTGATAGCACTTTTCCCGGATAGGTATGTGGGAGAATGAGGTCAGCTCGGCCATACCCACCAAAGGTGAGTTCGATGAAACACTCCGTATGTTTCGTGGTATGATGACGGTGACGAATTGAATGATTCCGTCTTCGAGGCCCGGGTCCCTGAAGCCGGCCTTACGCGATCGACTATTTGCCTTGCCGGCTATTGATTAAGATATCCTTAAACGATTCGAGCTGTATCTTATATCGCTCTTCGTTGTAAGTGCGAGGGTCAAAGCCCTCCCATTCCAACAAGAGAACGGGTATGCCCAGTTCCCTTAATATGGCGTCTTTGATTATCAAGGCATCACCTACGTTGATACGACATCCAACGTGATATTTACCCAATACCCCATTAACCCTGAGCCTCTTGCATGCTTCGATCATAATTGCGGTCCTTGCACTGAGATTCTGGGACAGTGAACTGTGTAATCCCTGTGATAAGAGTTCATATGGGTCTTCCGGTTTTTCCTGCCCGATATCAATGCTGCGTTCACCACGCATGGGGAAAAACTCGATTTCTGAAGCTACCATAGCTATCCCGATCTCACATGGCAGGTGTTCCCACCTCGGATCTGCGAAATGATGAGGAACAAGGGACAGGACTCTTGGAGCCCCCTTTCTTACCACGCCATCTCCCTTTTTAACCCTCTTGTTCAGTTCCTCATATGCGGTATTTAGAACAGCAGCTGGTTCCCTGAGATCGGATATGCTGTGGGGTAATGTGCTCGCACAATGCCAGAGCATTTCGTGAGTAGCACTTATCGGCATCGGGTCGCTGGATTCCTGTAAGTTCTGAAGGTTTCTTAAGGCTTTTCCCACCTCACTCCTGGCATTGATAGATTCACGTACCATATCTTCCGTTATCTCAAATCCAACTACTTCCTCTAGTTTGCGTGCTAGTCGCCTCATGCTTTTCGCATACAAATCAATCGCTCGCTTTGCATCAGGATACTCCTTAAATTCTCTATCCTGACATGTCTCATAGGTCCATGTCGGTATGTCATATAATTCCTGAATGAGATCGATTGTCTTTGGGGCGGTGTCACATAACTCACCAGAAGTCACCAATAGGTCCGGTTTGGGTATCAAGTCCAGGGCAAGGAGACCGACTAACGTTTTGACATTCCCACAATGATTAACCTTACCTGCCTTTAGCCATCTCTGTTCAGCGGCCTCTAAAATGGGGACCAATTTATTGAATATACATCCAAGGACAAACTGTAAACATGCCGCAATATACGCAACAAATACGTCTTTTGACTTTGAGACCAAAGCACTTCCCAGAATTTCAAATCCCGGTGACATAAAACCATACAGAATCTTCTGCTTGCCCTCTTCCCTTGCCAGTACTGTGTCAACAACCTCCCTTATACACAGTGCAAGTGCCTTCCGTACGCCCTCTAATTCCAAATCATAATATGTGTTAAGCCGATATTTCCCCCGCTCTATATCCTCGGCGGCTATCCCCAACCGTTTAAACACCTTCTCCACCCGGGGAAGTTCCGACTCAATGTCCTGTGTTTCAAAACCACATGATCTCAGTAGTTCAATCATGATTCACTACCCCGCTTATCTGTTCAATAAATGCTTCAATTCGATTCCTTAGTTGACCACGATCCAACGTACCGTAATCTGATTCCAGAATAAGCATTGGTATTTTATGTTCACGCATTCTTTGGGTAAAAAAGTAGGATTCAGAGTCATACGTCTCGCAATTGAGTAGATCATACCATATGAGGCCAGACACAGAGAAATCCTTGACAAGGTTGAGTGTAAAATCGAGTCTCCTCTTTGCTGAATGTGTCATAAACGCGCATGGTAATCTATCCCTCAGATACCCTGTTGCCAAAGATTGCAGGAGATCGCCTTCGGTTTTGATATTTTGCCAATAGTATCGAGTGCCTTCGCAGAGTTCTTCAACGACGATCTCTCCACCGGCCGATTCGACCAGTTCAAGAATTTTGTAATCTCCATAGGCCACATTTGGCCCGAGTAGCAAGAGCCTTGGCATATTCACGTCCATACCCTGTTGTGCGTTCCGTGCCTCTTCATAAACAGCCTCGAGCGTGGTTACCATGAAATGTGGATCGGCATAGAATGATGCATGATTCAGTTTAAGGAATTCGAGAGTACGAATGGGGAGATGAGGATTGCGCCGCAGGAGACTGATCTTTCTCAGGAGGTCTCGTATTCTGTTATAGAGACCAACCGCCTCACTGAGTTTCTCACCGGTCACTTCATTTCCGGTAATTGCCTCCACTCTGTCCTTTAACGCTTTTACCCTATCAACATAGTATTGCAGCCCGAAGTCAGTATCATACTGATGGGGAATGCCAAGTTTAAATATCTCTATATCACCGTGGTATTCCCATATCTCGGCTGCCTTCTTTAAGTGCTGGCATGTAATTGGGGCTACAAGCATATCTATCATGCGGTAATAAGGGGTCTTCTGTAATAATCGCTCCCCAACCTGGGCTCGTGAGAATGGGCACATGATGGTCGGTACTTCTTCCAAAGAGGCATCGACCGTATCGGAACCGCCACCATGCACAAGGCATATCGGTATGGCTCCAGAAGCATAAATGATTTCTTCCGGCACATAATTCCCAGGGAAAAATCCGATTATCTTAACTCCCTTCTCTTTTGCCTCTTGTAATTGTGCCGGTCTATTCCTCAGATGGATATCCAAATCTTCTCTTGCCACACGTTTCTCCTCAATTGTTCTTTGTTCAGTATAGCTGTAATATAATGTCCGAGATAACCTGCCTCTTCGAAGTGAAGCATAATAGCGGTCAGGTACATTAACGTGTTCGGTATCTCTTTGGACAGTAATGTCATTCTTCACCTAAAGCTTCTAAATCAGCTAGATCCTTTTTCCTTCCTAATGCCCGCTTATTTAATATAAAATGATCACGCCCAATAAAATAAACAGAGACATTCCCGTACTTTCCTTTTACCTTGCCTAAAAAGGCCTCATCCCAGGTAACGCCTGTAATTGATGTAACGAGATCCACTCGAACTGGAGGAACTCCAAGCTGTATAACCTTGTCCGGCTCCTCAAAGTCCTTTGGCGACAGCCCAACTGCTCCGAAACCGAATTCGTTCAAAGCCACCAGAATACGCTGAGCATTCTCTACATCAGGCTTGACATAAATATCCATATCACCGGTGTACCGTGGTGCACCGTGAAAGGCCAATGCATATGCACCAATGATTATGTAATCAACCTTGTGTGCGTTGAATAACGCGAGCAGATCTTTGAAGTCTTGGTGTATTTCCATGATAGAGTATTCGCAAATAATCTACTGCCATCACTCGTTCATCGGGAGTCTTACTCAGCCAATATGCTAAGTCTTCTATAATAGAGGAGGAATCGTTCAGTTTACGTTTTTTTACAACCTTCTGAATCATATCTTTAGCCTGCCTGCGGTCGGGAGAAACATTATCTATTGAACTGACTCAGCTTTTTCACCGAGCTCTATTAGCATCTATTTTACTGGATTGAGAAAAATAATCAATATATATCGATTTGCCCTAAACTATGGCGTGTGACAGGGAAAATTGACCGGCAAGTACCCCGCAAGCCCCACCCTGTGAGCGGGGAGCTTCGCATACACGGCTCAGTTCCTTAAGCTCTTACTTCGGGGAAAAAGCAAATTTTTATCACCTCTTGACAGTGGTCGGACTTTCTGCTTGGTTTTAATAAGACCTCAAAGCGGTTCCGGCAAAAAGCCCCGACCAAATAGTCACAGGGACGGAAGGTACCGGAGATGGTTGAAGAGAGAGGGCGCAATCGGAATATGAATAAATCGGCGTGGATAGATATTACAATACCCCTGCGCAATGCCATGGTTCACTGGCCGGAGGACCCTGTTCCGCCGCGGGTTGAACGCATCATGGATGTGGATAGAGGCGATAAGGTTACCATGTCCCAAATTACTATCATCTCGCATACTGGAATCCATGTAGACGCCCCCCTCCATTTTATCTATGGGGGAGGGACCATTGATGGGATGCCCCTGGATACCGCAGTGGGCCCGGCGCGTGTCATCGAAATCAGGGATACGGAGTCGATAAAACCCGAGGAATTGGTGGATTACGATATCCAGCCCGGTGAGCGTATCCTGTTCAAGACGCAGAATTCATCAAGGGTCTACCAGACGGATACATTCGTTGAGGATTACGTATATATTTCTCCTGAAGCAGCGCAATTCCTCGTTGGGAAAAGGGTACGAATTGTTGGCCTGGATGCCATATCCATAGGCAGTATAAGTCTCAGCCCAATCTTATCGAAACGCATGAGACCCTGCTGAAAAATGGTATCTACAACCTTGAAGGGATCAATCTATCCGGGGTAAAAGCCGGCCAATATGAACTCATCTGTCTGCCGATCAAGCTGGAGCGTGGGGATGCCGGCCCGGCCCGCGCTATCCTGAGACCGCTATGAGTTCACTAGATCTACCTGGGGATCAAAGGGGTGTAGATGTAATACAGAGAATCCCTATAACCTAACACCAAGAATAAGGAGGAATCAGATGAGAGGCGCGTATGCGGGTAAATTACTTTTCGTGGATTTGACGAGAGGGACTGTTGAGGAAAAGGCACTTTCAGAGGAATTAGCTAAAAACTTTATTGGTGGGTATGGTATTGGAGCCCGGATACTCTACGATATGATGAAACCGGGTGCTCATCCCCTGGGTCCTGACAACGTTTTGGGCTTTATGGCCGGACTGTTGAACGGGACAGGAGCGCTATTTGGCGCTCGATACACAGTTGTCTGTAAGTCCCCGGTAACAGGGGGTTGGAACGACGCAAACTCGGGTGGGTTTTTTGGACCGGAGCTGAAAAGATCCGGCTTTGATGCCGTATTTATCTCCGGTGCTTCCGATAAGCCTGTCTATCTCTTCATTAAGGATGGTAGGGTTGAAATAAGAGATGCACGTGCGCTTTGGGGAAAAGACAGCGTGGAGACGTTGGAGGCCCTGATTCAAGAGACAGGTGAAAGCAAGCTTCGCGCTGCACTGATAGGCCCCGCCGGTGAAAAGCAGTCCCTCATGGCCTGTGTCATGAATGACAAACACCGCGCAGCCGGGCGGGGCGGCTGCGGTGCTGTCATGGGTTCGAAAAACCTCAAGGCCATTGCCGTAAGGGGAACCGGGAAAATCCCTGTAGCTCATCCTGAAAAGATGAAAGCAATCAATGCTGAGATTGTAGATTACATGAAAAATGGGCCTACAGTCGAAATGGTTAAGGGTTTTGGTGATTTTGGTACGGGTGGGAATACGGGAGGCTCAGCCCTAAGCGGGGATTCTCCAGTGAAAAACTGGGCCGGTGCGGGCATTGTAGATATGGGGGAGGAATCCGCGGAAAAGCTTTCAACAAATTCGTTCGATGCCCAGTACAATACAAAGAAATATGCCTGCGCCAACTGCCCTCTCGGTTGCGGGGCACATTATCGGGTGGACGGCGGAAAGTGGCCTGTGGGGGAAACGGATCGTCCGGAATATGAGACCTTGGCGGCCTTTGGGACCCTGAATCTGAACGATGATGTGGAGTCAATTATAAAATGTAATGATATTTGCAATAAATATGGGTTGGACACGATATCAGTTGGTGCCACGATTGCCTGGGCCATGGAATGCTATGAAAATGGGATATTAACCAAAGAGGACACAAAGGGAATTGAGCTGACGTGGGGAAATGCCGCCGCCATCGTGGCGATGACACAGGCGATTGCTGACCAAACAGGTTTTGGAAAGGTATTGGCCCTGGGTTCGGCTGGGGCGGCGGAAAGAATAGGGAGAGGGGCTGAATACCTTCAAACGGTACGGGGGATTGAACTTCCCATGCATGACCCCCGGTTATCGCCTGGGTTTGCAAGAACGTACAAGTTTGATCCTACACCAGCGCGACATGTGAAAGGGGGATTGGGAGTGTTCGAAATGATGGGTCCCCCTGAAGAGAGATATAAGTACGAGGGAAGGGGGCAAAGGGATGTGGAGGTCACATTTTCAAGGGAAATCGAGAATGTAGCCGGGGTGTGTATCTTTGGAGTAGACTTCGGCATGCCGAAAAATACAGCGGTCAGGTTTATTGCAGCCGCAACAGGCTGGGATTTCGAAGAGGAGGATGCGTTTCAGACAGGGAAGCGGATTTTAACTATGAGATACGCCTTCAACCTGCGCGAAGGCCAAAAGGTGGCTGAAAATGCGCTTCCGAACCGATGTATTGGAGAACCACCTCTAACAGAAGGCCCATTGGAGGGTGTAACCATAGATCATAATAATTTAGCCAACCAATTCTTTGCAAGCGTGGACTGGGATAAAGAGACCATGCTCCCAACACGGGAATCTCTGGAAAACCTGGGCGGGATGGAAGATGTGATTCGGGATCTTTTTGGTTAGTATCCATCCGGAAATTAGAGATTCCCGGATGGAGTTGTTAGCGATCATCTGCCGGCAATCAGTGTAACGGTTTGATGGTCCATGTTCTTTCCTGAACGCTGAAAACTGACGGCTGATCGCCAAGTGCCTCGCAAGCCCCGCCCTGTGGGCGGGGAGCTTCACTAATGGAGGTATATGGCATGTCTCAGAATGAACTGCGGCAGAAAATTGTTGCCTTTTTTAAAACCTATGAGTATTCAAACCTGATTACCATTGATGCATCAGGGATGCCCAGGGGCAGGATGATGGAAAACCTGCCGTTTGGTGATGACCTGGTGTGCTGGTTTGGAACCGGAGCTCAGTCCAATAAGGTCCGGGAAATCCAGACAAATTCCAAGGTAAGCGTTTTTCTGTACCGGCCCGAGGACCACAGCAATATCTGCATGCAGGGCGAGGCAATGGTGGTTTCCGATGAAGCGTTGCGCAAGGAAAAGTGGAAGGAAAAATGGGCAGTCTACTGGCCTGATGGGCCCACCAATGAGGATTTTACCCTGATTAAAATCGTTCCCCACAAAATCATTTATCTTGACTGGCCAAGCCGTAAGCAGGAGGTCCTGGATCTGTAGAAAGAATTTACGCGATCTGGCCTGGTAGCGGTAAAACTGTCAAAATAGATTTTTTTCTATCATAGCCCTTCTCGATCTTATTAACGCTCAATGAGAGTATTATTCATGTGTGAAATGTTTATGGGTTGTTACCTAAATCCTTGGAGCGAACATGAAAGGATTTTTGCTAACCATTCTTGGTTAAGTGAAACGGCCGCAAACCCAATGTCTGAGACTCTGGTGTTTCCTGAATTTTTTGAGAACACCGTTGTCCTTGAGCGTAAATTGGTGGAGAGGTGGGGTGCCCATCGAGGGTGAGCAGGAAGGGGAAAGCCGGCCCTTTAGAGGTCGGAAGGGGTAAGTATTCCCCACCTGCGAACCCCAAAAGGGTCACCTCGAAAGCACTGAAGCGAAAGGATAATGGTGTTCGATTATGAAAATGAGAATAGACAAAACCTTTTCAGAGGATGAAAGGAGTTTGGAAACAGCCCTTTAGCTTTGACCATACTGTTTTACTCGGGTACTGAGGATAGCACATCTCTCTGTTTGTCAGGGCTTCGCGTTTGATTACGATAACTTAACCCTTGATGTCCCCGATAGCGGGATTTGTCCGCGCTCTGCTTGGACTCCCGGTACTACGGGCGGATCCCCGGTTTCATAATCTCAGCATGCTCTGCGGCACCCTCGACTTTTACTAATGATAGGGTAGGGTATATTCAACAGAAAAGGAGGAACGACCATGAGTTTTCTGGAGAAAGCGGAGACAGGAGTACAGCTCGGGGAGACCATCAAGAGGGCGGTTGTGCCCGAAAAGGCGAGCTTTGAGGTCTCTCCACCACCGATTCCAGCGAAAGACATCAAGGAGACGATAATCGCAGATGTCGTGGTCGTGGGTTCTGGAATCGCCGGACTGACCGCGGCGCTCTCGGCTGCGGAGGCAGGCGCCAGGACTTTCCTGCTTGAAAAGAGTCCTACCTTTAACAATCGTGGTCTGCATAATGCCGCCATCGCCAGCCGGTTGCAGAAAAAAGCGGGGATTACAGTAGACAGGGATCAAATCATATACACGATAATGGAGTTCGCAGCTTACAGGAATAACCAGAGGTTGGTCAAACTGTGGGCTGACAATTGCGACAAGGTCATGGATTGGCTGACGGATATGGCGGAAGCGGACAAAATAGATGTTATTCTTGACCCAACGACAAAGCCCTGGTATTTCCCGAACTATCCAATAATCCATGTCTTCCTGCCTAAGCACCAGGAGACGCTTGCCCAAATGTTACAGGATAACGCCCAGGCGCTTGGGGTAAACATCCGTTTCGAGACTCCGGCGGTGAGATTGCTCAGGGAGGAAAGGGGCAGGGTTACCGGCGTTATTGCTCAAACACCAATGGGCGATTACGCCCAGTTCAACGCCAGTAAGGCGGTAGTGCTCTGCACGGGGGATTACGGAAATGATCGCCAGATGGTTGAGAAGTATTGCATACCAGCTGTGGTTGACCTTAAGGTGGTATATGAGCCCAGCGTAAATACCGGTGATGGGCACAAGATGGCCATGTGGGTGGGCGCGGCGATAGATGAGCTCCCTCACTGCGCGATGATATGGGATTTTGCACACTTCAGCCACACGGGGCTTTTTAACCTGGCTCGTCAGCCATGGCTTTATGTAAACATTCATGGGGAACGGTTCATGAATGAAGACCTACCCTATGGTTATGAGTGTAACCAGATGTTGCAACAGCCGGACCGCGTGGCGTGGGCAGTATGGGACGCCAAATATGATCAGGAATGGGCGAAAATGAAGAGCCAGTGCTGCAAAAACATGGGGCCGCCAACGTACCTGTGGAGTCCACAGCAGTTAACCGAAGCATTAGAACAAGGGAACGTGCTGAAAGCACAGACTATTGAAGAGCTTGCCCAGAAGATGGAGATGTCCGTCGAGACATTAATGTCAACCGTAGCACGGTACAACGAATTGGCGCGGAATGGCAGAGATGCAGACTTTGGTAAGCATCCTGACCGGCTAACGACTATAGAGAAGCCGCCATTTTATGCATGTAACATGGAGGTCCGGCGCATGGTGATTCTGAGCGGCTTGAAAATCAACACCAGGCTCCAGGTACTGGATACGGAGAGGAATGTCATTCCAGGACTATATGCGGCCGGGAATGTCTCCGGGTCGTTCTTCGGAAATGTGTATCCAACCACGGTACCGGGCCTCACTCACAGTCGGGCCTGGACTTTTGGTCGCCTTGCGGGGTTGAACGCCGCGGCAGAGAAGGTGTAGAGCGGCACCAATGCCCCCGTCAGATCACAACATCACATAAGATAGTGATTCTCTCGTTGATATTGAAAATTCCGAGGGAACATGAGCATTCTCGATCAATGGCGCAAAGGTCAATTCAGCAGGATGTTACCTTTTGCTTTTTCACGGCATGGGTGTTTAGCTAGTTCAGTTGTTCTCGAACCTCCTTTCCCTTACGCTCTTTTACAAAGAAAAAAAACGGTAATCCCAGAGACGAAAGGAGTGCCCAAAAGATAAGTGGCAAGCCGGGGTTGAAAACAGTCAGGCTATTGCCTAAGGGAGGAGAAAAGAAGGCACCCAGCATGCCAAGGGAATTCGCTAAACCGAGCGCGGTCCCGCTATAGGCACTGACAACGCCTTCCATCTCGAATATCATAACAATGAAGAGTGCGAGCGCCCCGCCCCGCATAAAACCATTGATAGCGAGTAAAACCCATACTCTGGGACCATTCACCAACGGTAATAAGCCCAGAGTGATAGTCATTATGATTATGGATATGACAAGCATCCCCTTCCGGGACCCGAGCCTATCTGATAGGAGAACTATGGGAGTAATACCGATGCAGCTGACGCCGGTGAGAATGGTTATAGCACTATCAGCACTGGCTGGCGTCCACCCGATTTCGCGCAGATAGAGAGGAAGATACCCGAACAATCCCATACTGGAACCGAAAGTGGTTAGCATGACGACCCCGATAATCCACACGTGCTTAATGTGAATAACCCGTGATAATGCCTGCTGAAAGGGAACCTTACTCGCAGTCGTTTCTAGTAACTCAGCCCCCTCAGGTTCCCTGCCGGTGATAAACCACAGCAAACTCAGTATTATACATGGCGCTCCGTACAAGAATAAGACATTTCTCCAGCCACCGAGCAATGGTGAGAACACTGTGGCACTAAACATGGTTGCTACCATTGTGCCAACAGACCATGCCACGTTTAAAAGAACATTGGCTAATCCCAGGCGTCGCCCCCCGAACCACACTGCTGTCGTCTTGGGCACGACACTAGGCATCGTCGCCGCCATAAGCCCAAATAAAAACATGGTGGCGGCCATGCTGACGAAACTGACAGATAGTCCCCTCATAGCACCAAAGACTCCAGACATGAAGCAGACCACCATCAGGGTACGTTTCACCCCGAAGCGGTCAGCAAGTAATCCTCCTGGCAGACCGATAAATACACCGGCCAGGGGGTCCATCCCCCAAACCGCACCTATTGCCACCATGCTTAAGCCTAAATCCAGCGATATCTCCTCGAAAAGGACAGGCATACACATCCTTGCCATACCAGCGATAAAGAAGTAAACCATCATGGCGAGTGTGAGAATATACCACCTGTAATGTGAGCTCCTAGTTACCCTCATCGTTACCTTCCTCTCATGAAAAGGAACGCCCATTCATTATCAACGCGATTTGAACTTGCCTTAAGAATAATAAACTAACAACCGTTGGTTTTCCATGGTGATGTGAAGATTATCTAAACCCAGCAATAGTACTGCCTATCATGTTGGGATAGGAGGCAATATCATTTCAGGGGCCCCTGGACGATGGCAAAGGGCAGGATGGGGTTAAATCCGAGTGTACTCTTTACAATATGCTTTCATCACTATTTTCCCCTCGGAAATAATTTTTATGGATAATGAGCGCATCTAAAAAGTAAATTGAGCTTATTTATGGTAGTTGCTTCGCGACTTTTTTCCCCGTTATATCAAGAAGTTGCCCGTAGTTGGTGGGATTTTATCATAAGAATCGGTCATCTTAGGTGGATCTATCATGGCTTATCTTGCTCTTCCATTTTTCTTGATCCAAAAGGGTAATATCCCTATAATACCCCCATACTTCCTCTCAGAAAACGTTGGTTCTCATCGGATCAAGCAAGAGGCCGAAAAAATCTGTAGGTGGAACAATCCTATCATCCGTTGGCCCACATTGCATAGTATGTTGAAAATGTGTCGTACTGAGAGTAACGGATAGACAGACCCAAAAACGATTTAATCGGAGACCAACATGGAAATGAGAAGACTGGGCAAGACAGGTCATATGACCAGCATAATCGCTTTTGGGGGTTTCGCTCTGTTGGAGGCCAACCAGGATGAAGCCGATGCCGCTATCGAAATGGCTCTCAATAATGGTGTGAATCATATTGACGTATCGCCAATCTACGGACAGGCGGAGAGTCGTATCGGCTCGTGGATAGAAAGAAATGGCAAAAGGGTCTTCCTCGCCGGTAAGACGCATGAACGTGGTAAGAGAGAGGCCTGGGAAAGCCTTAAACGGTCACTGGAGACGCTTAAAGTCAACTACTTTGATCTCTTCCAGTTACATGGTGTTGATGATACAGAGACTTTGAATACTGTCCTGAACCCCGGTGGTGCACTGGAAGCAATCATTGATGCAAGGAAACAGGGATTGGTGCGCTTTATCGGTATCACCGGTCACCGACCTTCTATCCAGAATGAGGCACTTAATCGTTTTGATTTTGACACCGTGATGTTTCCGCTGAATCGGGTACATGCTGCTCATCGAGAAGACTGGAACGATTTCCTACCCCTTTTGCAAACGGCCCGGCAAAAGGATGTAGGCGTTATGGCAATTAAGTCTCTCGCTAAACGTACCTGGGAGGAGACCGAGAGAATACCTCACCGGTACAATACCTGGTACGAACCTTTTGATGAAGTGACCGAAATTGAAAAAAGCCTGTGGTATACGCTGAGTCAGGATATTACGAGCGCTGTGATGCCGGGTGAGTTGAAGCTCTGGCCAATGGTCATTGATGCTGCCAGGAGATTCAAGCCTCTGATTGAAAGGGAGCAAGAGGAGGTCGTTTCGCAGGTAGCACAATACCAGCCTTTAGTCGGCCCGCATATGGCTTAACCTATCTTGTGGGTTGGACCTCCTTACAATGTTCAGTTTGCAAGGTGGTATAAAATCTATAAAGATAATGCATACCATGATGACCCCGACTTATCGCACCTGGATTTTTCTATGGCATAATGGATTAGCCAGGCGTCTCGGAGTCATTGTTCCCGGGGTTGGATAGTCGGTAAAGAGGAGTAAGATAATACCATGGGAGAATAGTTATCAATTACCATACCAGATTTTCTGAGAATGTCAGGGCTTCCACGTTTCCTTAAGAAAAACATGAAATCACGGTTGGGTACGTGGCGCCATGGATGCCGCTCTTAGAGCTAAGAAATGGACAGAGGAGGAGAACAGACATGTTTGGGAAACCCGAGAATTGGCATGAACTAACCC
>Ga0209636_10001362_pt1 | contig 24557 bp, 24 predicted proteins | sample DeeMarSWOR152_54_FD_187464 | JGI IMG/M metagenome (GOLD analysis project Ga0209636, IMG submission 187464) | Marine sediment microbial communities from White Oak River estuary, North Carolina - WOR-1-52-54 (SPAdes) (version 2) | ecosystem: Environmental > Aquatic > Marine > Intertidal zone >...
CTTGAGCGCACCATCTATTGATTGCATTGCAGCACGCCCTGTCTCCTTTGTTGGTTTTCCATAATGAAATTTTGTGTTTTTTACACAATCAACGATGTCTTTCTCAATCAATTCATACCGTTCTAAGATACCGAGGTCGTGTGCAGTACGCTCAAGGATATTTTTGTTTCCGAATATGAAGAGGTTCGTTTGATTCTTAAATTGGGGTACTGCCTTGAGGATTATCTCAGGACCTATACCAGACGGGTCGCCGAGTGTGATGCCTATTTTCATTCCTGTCCTAAGCATTCCTCATAATACAGGTCCGCATCTTGCTTTCCTACATTTCCTCCTGGTATGTTGAGAATTCTTATTTTCTTAGTCCCCTTGAATGATTCGATCTCAATGATGTCGCCTATGTTTACACTCTTCGAAGGTTTTACATATTTGCCATTGAGTCTAACCAGATTCTTATCACACATGAGCTTTGCATCGGTTCGTTTTTCGACCAACAAGACCTTCTTGAGGAATAGATCAATACGCACAGCCCATTATAAGAAAATATCTCAGAAAGTCAACATGTCAGAGAAACGGAATATGAACGGTAGAGACTTGAATATTGGGCATGCCGGTTGTTTACAATTAAGCCTCACATACCCCCTTGACAAATTTTTAATTTTGACTAATATTGTTAGGTATGTGTAAAGGAGGCATTAGGGACATTAAAGACGTTTGATGTCTCGTAAAACTGAATTACTCGTCACCATCATAGGTGATTCACTCTTATTATTGTCAGCATACTTTATTAGCTGGAAGACATCCAACATCGATGCATCGGTAGGCAGCTGGCATTCAATATTAGGGAATCTTATCATACTTGGCTTTTGGCTCTTTCTGTTTCAAACCTTCAATCTTTACGAATCAAGACCCAAGATTCAATTAATGAATGAGCTGTTCAAACAGTTCAGGGTGATGTTTCTTGGATTCATAATAATCATCGGGATCGCGTATGTGGTCAACATAGATTTTATGAAAGCGAGGGGGTTTATACCATCGTATCTCGTTACCCTCGCATCTCTTCTTGTCTGGCGATTCTTTTGGCGCGGTCTGGTTGGTGAGTATATTAAGCCACAACGAGAAAAAGTTCTCATCTTCCAGAACGGCGACAGCATCGAAAATTACAATCACTTTAATGTAGTTGAAACGATTGAATTGAGCAGGTTAAATCCCAGTATCCCGAGTCACATATTAAATTATACAGATGTTGGTGGTATTATCATAGAAAGCAATGGTCATAGTAAAGGGCATATTTTGAACATTATCTCTGGGCTCACTGATACAGCGTATGAAATATATGTTTCACCAAAACTCTATCCGCTGGTCTATCAATATTTTCTCGTCCAGAAGGTGCCTGATTCCCCATTTTTAAAAGTTGTTTTTCATCCACTTTCACACTGGGACCGTTTTCTCAAGAGAGTGATGGATGTAACGGTTGCCTTGCTTTTACTGAGTGTTCTGTGGCCCATTATGTTAATCATTTCACTCCTCATCAAGATTGATACGAATGGGCCAATCCTGTATACACAGAAACGGTTAGGGGTTCGTGGCAAAGAATTCACCTTGCATAAGTTCCGCTCTATGATAAGCGATGCAGAAAAACATACTGGTCCTATATGGGCAACGAAGAATGATAAGCGAATTACAAGAATAGGGAGAATTTTGAGACCATTGAGGCTCGATGAATTACCGCAATTATTTAATGTCCTCAAGGGAGATATGAGTTTTGTGGGGCCAAGGCCAGAAAGGCCTGCCTTTGTGGAGCAGCTTAAAAAATCGATACCCCTCTATAATTTAAGACTGAATGTCTATCCCGGTGTTACTGGATTAGCACAGGTGAAGCATGTCTATGACAAATCGCTTGAAGATGTGAAGAGAAAGCTGGAGTATGATCTTCAATATATCAATAACATATCAATCAGTCTGGATTTGAAAATATTTCTCAAGACAATTCTTACCGTACTTCAGAAAAAAGGTGCTCATTAGAGCAGTCGTCAAGACCGCATAACAATTCAGAAACAACAAACATTTTTCAAGAAATTAAGAAACTTGACATAACATTCGTAGGTACTATAATGAACATTATGAAAAGAATAGCTTTATTAGCTTCAATATTTTTCACCACGCTTTTTTCACAGAATTTGCCAGACGCATGGTCGCAGTCATACTGCACTTACGATAGAGCAGAGGTGGGCGCTCCAGGAGATTACTCATTTGGTTTTGCTGTAGACAATTTCGCCCTCTATAGTGATGACCCAGATACTGTAGCATATGATGAGAGAAGATTCGATATTTTTGCCAAACTGAGTATCAGCAGAAGGATTGAGGTCGAGCTGAAATATTCCTCACCAACTGCCGGTTTGATAGCTGGCAAGTATCAATTTTTTGCGAATGTAGTGAATATTGCCTTTAAGTTAGGATTTGGCTATATGAAGGGAACGAGGATTGGTTATGTAACAGACTATGTATTCGATTTCTATCCAACCCTCATCATGAGTAAAAAGTTCTATAAGAAAATAGGATTGTATCTCGCTCCAAAATGCATTTATTCTATACATCCAAGAGATACTCGGGAGCATTCAAACCGTGAACCACGGCACATCTTTCAATACGGTTACGGTATTGGTTTGATGATAGGCGACAAGTTCCGTGTGATGCCTGAAGCGAATTGGCTTTTTGGTGATAACAGAGGCGTAAAATACACGGTCAATCAGTTTGGAATCGGAGTCAATCTAAAGATTGGTTCCTCGTGACGATATATACTCCCGAGGCTTTCTAGAGGAAATACTATAATCTAATCAGTCGCACTCATGGTTTCTTCTGCAAATGAAATTTGGTGAGTAGGGCATTTATTGCCTTGTTGAGATATCTTTTTTTCAAAAAAATGTTCACCGACAACTCTGATGTGGTAACTACCTCAATATGTACTTTTTTATGAGATAAGGTATTAAAGATAGCAGCAAGAGTTTTATTCTCAGAACCAATGCCTCTGCCGATTACACTCAATGAACATATATCCGTAGATTCCTTCATACGAGTGACCCTGAACATCTTCATCATCTTGCGTAATATAGCGGATACCCTATTCTTTTCATCGAGTGGCGTGATAAACGAGAGATCAAACCTTTGAGCATCAGCTACCCCGTGGAAAAAGAATTTTAGATGAACACCACTGTTTGTGAGTTCCGTGACTATCTGCGATAGATAATGAGGGCGTTTCGGGACTTGAACAAGCGTCACCAGATAGAGATCTTCGCTGTGTGTTATCGCCTTTGGTCTCGGGCTTTCAATACCTTCCAAATACGTTATGAGAGTACCTGATTTATTATTGAAGCTGTTGCGTATCTCTACTGGTATATTAAATCGAGATGCAATACTTGAGGCACGTGGATGCAAAATCTGCGCGCCACAGCACGAGAGTTCTAACATTTCATCATATGAAATTCTACTAATTTTTTTTACTCTGGGGAATCTGTGTGGATCCTCGGTATAGACACCATCAACATCTGTGTAGATAACACATTTTTGTGCATTGAGTGCAGCCCCCAATGCAAGGGCAGTAGTATCAGAGCCTCCGCGGCCTAATGTTGTTATTTCCTTTTCTAGGCTCACTCCTTGAAAACCACAGACAACTGGAATTTTGTGCTCTGCTAATGCCTTTTTAATTCTATCACCCTTTATTTCTAATATCCGTGCATCGGTGTGTCGGTTGTCGGTAATAATACCGACCTGCGAACCTGTGTATGATACAGCTTCTAAGTTTAGTTCACCAAGTGCCATCGATAGTAAGGCTACTGAAATTCGTTCACCAGCTGTCAAGAGCATGTCTATCTCGCGTGCTTTTGGCTGTGACGTAATTCTTTTGGAGATAGTAAAAAGATCATCTGTTGTCTTCGCCATTGCTGAAACGACGACTACAACATCGTTGTTTTTGCTCATTCGGAGTACTTTCTTCGCCGCCTGCACTATAAGAGTGGGAGTAGCGAGTGAGGTTCCACCAAACTTCACTACGGTGACTGCCATAGTGCATTATAGCTATTACTTGTAAAAAATCAAGAGCAAAGAGATTTCTGAAAAGAATAGAAATCACTGTAATCTTTCTGTTCACCCCGTTAGAGAAAATTAGAAACATATTAGTTTTTATACTCTCCATTCGCAGTTATACCACAAAGTTGTATAATTATGTTATTACCTATTGTGGTTTCTCTAACGAGGTAAATCTATGTCTGCCCCGTAAGTTGCTAGACTTATGGGGTAATCATGAGAGCGGCGAATACTTTCTCAGAACTCTCGCAAAGAACTTGACATAATTTTATCTTTTTGTATAATCAGTTAATGAAGAAATACCTAATTTGTCTCATACTTTTTTTCTCACTTCCATGGGCACAAGAAGTGGAGCCATTGGCAGAGAGGCTTGAGAAGATGAGCAGAGAGTTACTCGAGGGCTATACCCAACCCTTAATCACTGCTTTTGGAACAGGTATTTCGACCGGTCTGTTTCACTCAGCGTACAGTCACGATTTTTTAGGCTTTGATCTCGGTGTTCGAGCGATATATATTCAGGTTCCAAACTCAGCAAGATACTTCACGGGAACGGCACTGATTTGTTCTCTTGCCGCCGATTCACTCATATTTGAGACTATTGAACTGGATAGCCTGAGTACTGTCTTTGGTCCCGGGAATACAACAATAGTGCCGACCTCTAAGAATTCTGTTGGGATACCACCATCTATTCCTGGTGGTTTTGATGTTTCTTATGTACCCCTTGTTCTACCTCAGTTGAATGTCGGGCTTTTCAGAGGTTCAGAGCTCGCGGTAAGATATATTCCATTCACCTATAAGGGCTCACGCGTTATATTTCTTGGTCTGGGTTTTAAACAAGAATTAACCCGTCTCTTTGGCCTGAAATCTGCTCCTGTGGCACTTGCTGTTGGTGGTGCATACCAGGATTTTGGTATAAAAGATTCGCTCGGTAACCAGATCGTTAATAGTCAAACTTGGAACATCCAGTTTCTCATTTCAAAACGAATCGTGGCATTCGAACCATTTTTGGGCGTCGGGCTTGAGCGAACAAAGGTCTTCTTTCCCTATGAATTTACCTATGAAATCCCTGACACAATCAGTGGTATTCCAACCGACCGTATCAGTGTCACCGAAAAGATTAATGTTGAACTCCTGGGTCAGAATGAATATCGGCTGATAGTCGGTCTTACCTTGAACATAGGCATGCTTTACGTGCACTACGATTATAATATCCTACCGTACAGCACGCACAATGCGATAGTCGGTTTGAGTATCAGGTAATGGGTGATGAGATTTCTCAAAAATGAGAAATCTCTGATTATCTCGCCTTGAAGGCGAGAAGGATGGCTGCGTCTGAGTTAGTAGATTAAGAGCAACCCTAATTCAAGGAGGAGCACGAGCAGCGCACAATACAAAAATGTGGTAGCCAAATCGTTTTGGAAAAGATCCTTTTCAACATCGATGGTATGTACACCTAATATCTGAGCCATTTCATCACCTATTATTTTTGTGTTACCCTCATCGGGTATTACATTAACACTGATTGTTTCACCATTCGCAGTATAAAATCCAGGTATGGGGAACGCTCTTCCACTCATGAGATATTCGCCAGTGGGTGCTTTGAAATTATAGAAGGCATCTACTCTTTGCCCGACATAAAATTCTTTTTCATATGATTTATGCGTGGTGCTCACGATCATTCTATAGAGAAGAGGTATAAAGGATGCCTTGTAGATGATATCTGTGGTATGATGAGTAAATTGTGTAGCGACAATAGCTAGATTGCCATCGATAACAATAAACGGATAATTTCCGGTTAACTGAGCGATTATCCCTTTTTGTGCGTTTATTTTTTGAAAGTGGTAGAATTTGATGTTTTTTAGTGCCGGACTTCCAACAAAGACTTTAAAAATTGGGTGTTCGTAATCGACCCAATCAAGAGTGACATAACCTTTTGGGGATATCGCTTCCTCAGCCGTGCAACAGCGGCTGATAAGATCATTGAGGTTGGCGCCGATCGTATCGCCAAGAAAACAGATAACACTTCTCTCACTTTGGCTCATAAAATTATCAATCTTTATTTTATCGCTTGCAGAGATGTCATGGATACCATTGAGTATCACTGCATCAAATCTGCGCAGGTCGACACTGCCGAGTGTATTTGCCACCTCAACAGAAAAAGGCGCAGTATTATCAGTTGGAGTTAACCCTTTTAATAGAAAGTCTTTATCGCCAACAATAAGAACATTCAACTGGCGAGGCAGGGATTTTGAGAAGTAGTAAATATTGTCGGTGAGGAGACTGTCATCATAGATGACGATTTTGCCATGTTGGGCGAACACAGGTAGGAGGAATTCAAGCGCTGCTTCCTGTGTTGGCTGCATTTCATAATCCTGCTCGTAATAATAAGGGCCTGAACTCACGGTGATCTTACCAAACCATGTCTGTGATGAAAAATTTGTGATATCCACATTTAAAGTAAAATTTTCAGATGGTATAGCAACGGGATCTTTCAGGGTAACACTCCTTATCCCAACGTTACTTCCTAAAGGTATTCTTACCCAGTGCAGCCTTCCACTCTCAATGAATTCTTGCGATAGATTTTTGAAATTACTCTCCTGCCCATCACCGATATATACATACTCCACGGGGTATTTTGACTCACTCGTTGAAATCTTTGAGAGTGCATCATTAATATTACCACTCTCATAGGAGAGTTGTATCTTTTTGATTAGTTCGTAAGCAGATTTTCTCGTAACCCAGAAGGGACCATTCGCAGCATCATATTCTCTTTCACATAACGGAACAATCAGAAAATCTGACTTTTGTGAATACCGTGTGAGCAGTTCCATCACCGCGCCCTTTGCAACTTCAAAATTCTCACCGTATGACATGCTGTAGGAGTTGTCTATGATCAGAACTACTGAGGCAAGACGACCAGCACCAAACATCGTACCTTTTATCTGTGGTTTTGCGAGACTCAGAAACAGAAACGTAATGAATAAGCAGCGCAGTATGAGAATAGCAATCTCACGAAATCTCAGCCATCCAAACCTTTTTGCCTCTGATCTCTTGAGAAATTTCAGTGTTGAGAACGGAATCTTTTTTAACCTTTTTTTGAACCATAGATGAATTATTATTGGTACTGCAGTAAGGAAAATGCCTAAGAGGAATAATGGTTGGAGAAATGTCACATTAATCTTCCTCTTTTCTGCAGATAGGTAAAGAGAGCTTTGTCATACGGAGTATTCGTGTACATGATTTCATGGTCAATATACGACTCGAGTAATTTTGTTTTGTAGAATTTCAAAAGCTCATCAAAATTCCTTTGATACGATTCACGAATGATATTTGGTTGTATAATCATTTCCGCACCATCTTCAAGGTCCGAAAATATCGCTGGTTTGGTAAAAGGGAATGTCAATTCATCTCTGTCCAGAATGTGAAACACCAGGATCTCATGCTTGCGACATCTGAAGGAACGGAGTGATTTGACAACAACTTCTGGATCATCAAATAGATCAGAGAGAAGGATTACGAGTCCCCGTCTTCTCAGTTTCTGCGCTAACTGGAGTAGAATATTGGAAAGAGATGTTTCTCCTTGTGGTGTAGCCTTATCAATAATCTTCAAAATCTGCATAAAGTTACTCTTCTTGGCTGAAGGTGGGACTATTTCTCTAATCTCTGTATCAAAGGTGGCAATACCCACGCTATCTTTCTGTTTGTAAAGCATATACGCGAGGCTGGCGCCTAGATATTTTGTGTATTCTAGTTTGCTCATTTTCCTGCCATAACCCATGGAGCCACTCTTGTCCAATAAAATATATGCACGCAGGTTGGTCTCCTCCTGATATTCTTTAATATAAAACCGATCACTCCTTCCGAAGACCTTCCAATCAATGCGTTTCGGTTCATCTCCTGGCATATACTGGCGATAATCTGCAAACTCCTGAGAAAAACCCTTGTAGGGACTTGCATGCAGGCCGCTCATAAATCCTTCGACGACCAGTTTTGCTTTTAGGTCTAATCTTGAGAGTCGCGCCAGGACTTCTGGATTAAGATATTTTCTTCGTCCCTGCATCAGGCAGAGTGAAGTAATCAAAGGTCTTTTTTATACCTTGTTCTAGTGTGATTTCTGGTTCCCAATTGAGCGTGGATCGCGCCTTTGAAAAATCCAAGACATTCCTGAAGATCTCGCCAGGACGCGCTGAACCATGTTCATGACCTACTGGTTTCTTTGCAATATCAGAGAGTATGGTAATTAAATCATTGACACTTGTCTCGATGCCAGTGCCAATATTGAGAACATCTGAGGCAATCTCCAGGCAGGCACAATTTGCCTTAACAACATCATCAACATAGACATAGTCCCTTGTCTGATTGCCATCACCAAACACAATACATTGTTCGTTATTGAGAATCTGGTTAATGAAGATAGAGATCACACCTGCCTCACTCTTACTGATCTGCCGTGGACCATAGACATTACTGTATCGAAGTATGACATAGTCCGTTTTATACAATTGAGCAAAAAGTTTCAGATATTTTTCTACCGTAGCCTTAGAAACACCATAGGGTGAGGAGGGTTCAATTGGGAAATCTTCAGTGATCGGGAATTTTTGGGGTTCACCATAGACTGTGCCACCACTCGATGCGAAAATAAACCTTTTTACTCGATATTTTTGGGCGAGATTCATGAGATTTAATGAACCCAAGATATTTACATCGGCATCAAATAGCGGATCATCAACCGATGTTCGCACATTAATCTGTGCTGCATGGTGGTTGATGACATCGAATTTTTCGCGTACAAATATCTGTTCAATCTCTCTATTACGGATATCTTCTTCATAAAAGGTAGCCGTGGGGTTGAGGTTACGAATATCACCTGTTGTTAGATCATCTATGATGGCTACCTGGTGTCCCATTCTAAGGTATGCATCAACAATATGGGAGCCAATAAATCCACAACCTCCAGTAACGAGAATTTTCATAAGAAATTATATAGATATTGCCCATATAGTCAACAGAAGAGGCGTTTCGACAGGGTATGTGACTCATCGAGTTGAGGATGGTATACTATTGACTTTTTCGTGAATTTTAATACAATATGGTCAATGATTGCACAGATTGAAGACGCGCTCAGAGATATAAAAAGAGGGAAGCCGGTGATTGTCGTCGATGACGAACATCGAGAGAATGAGGGTGATTTTATCATCCCTGCCAAAAAGATAACACCGAGACTCATAAATTTCATGGCGAAACACGGTAGAGGACTCATCTGTGCACCACTGACGCAAGAACGGCTCGAGCAGTTGAAGATTCCGATCATGGTACAGGACAATACCGCATTACATGGTACACCGTTTACGGTGAGTGTTGACGTGAAAGAAGGAACGACAACTGGTAGTTCTGCATATGACCGATCACTGACGATACAGGCATTGATTTACAAAAAGACAAAACCGAGTGACCTGGCACGTCCTGGTCATATCTTTCCCTTGAGGGCAGTAAAAGGTGGTGTCTTGCGCCGAGCAGGACACACCGAAGCCGCCGTTGATCTTGCTCGGCTCGCTGGATTTTACCCCGCCGGAGTTCTGTGTGAAATTATGGATACCGATGGCACAATGGCACGTCTGCCGCATTTAGAGCGAATCGCCAAGCGGTTTAATTTGAAGATAATTACCATTAGAGATCTGATTGAATATCGTCGACAAACAGAAAAGCTGATAGAGCGTATACTTGAAACGAAATTACCGACAAAATATGCAGAGTTTCGCCTCATTATGTATGAGGATACAATAACGAGAGATCATCATCTTGCCTTGGTACTTGGCGATGTGAGCAATGGAAAGGACATCTTGGTGAGGGTACATTCTCAATGTCTTACTGGTGACGTATTTCATTCCCTGAGATGTGACTGCGGCGACCAGATGGTTGCAGCTCTCAAACTTATCGCAAAAGAGAAGAAAGGTGTTTTTCTCTACATGCGACAAGAAGGTAGAGGTATCGGTCTCGTGAATAAATTGAAGGCGTATAAGTTACAAGATGAAGGTCTTGATACAGTTGATGCCAATCAGGCATTAGGCTTTGACGCGGACCTGAGAGATTATGGTATTGGGGCCCAAATCTTGTGTGATTTGGGATTGTCATCGGTGAGACTCTTAACGAATAATCCCAAAAAGATCATCGGCCTCGAAGGATACGGATTGAAGGTGACAAGGCAAATACCAATTTTCATAATCCACAAACGGAATGTTATGTATCTCAAGACGAAACGTGAAAAGCTTGGTCACCTCATACCCGAATCAGTCATCTGTAATGTTGAACGGAGCGAACAAATAAGAGGACACAATAAAGTCAAGGGGAAGAAGAGTAAATCAGGGAGAAAAAAAATATGAAAGAAATCAAAGGAAATTTGATAGGCAAAGGCAAGAGGTTCGCACTGGTCATATCTCGCTTTAATGAGTTTATATCGAAAAGATTAGTGGATGGTGCAATCGATTGTCTGACGAGGCATGGCGTGAATGAACAGGATATTACCCTCTACTGGACCCCAGGGAGTTATGAAATTCCAGGTGTAGCCCGACGAATACGCGATTTAAAATATGATTGTATCATCTGTCTTGGTGCTGTAATCAGAGGAGACACACCTCATTTTGATTATATTGCAAGTGAAGTGACCAAAGGTATTGCGATGCTTAATCTAGAGAAAGGCATACCACTCGTATACGGAATTATTACTGCTGACACCACTGATCAGGCTGTTGAGCGGGCAGGTACAAAGATGGGAAACAAAGGTTGGGATGCAGCAATAACAGGATTGGAACTTGCGGATCTTTATGCAAAGATCAGTCCGATGAGAAAACGCTGATAGGGCATTGAATCATGAGCGACATACAGGTCTTCTGACGGAGTAAAAATGGGTCGTCGATTGGCGCGCGAGCTTGCTCTCAAAATCCTCTACCGATATGAAGAGGGCGATAGAGATCTTCCCGGCATTCTCGCCGCAACTCTGCAGCGAAAAAAATATGCCGACGCCGATAAGGAATTTTGCACTCATTTAGTAAAAAAGACGGTGAGCAACTTGGATGATATCGATCAACACATTACAAAGGTTCTCAAGAACTGGCCCTACAATCGTGTTTCAGTGATTGATAAAGTGATTCTCCGGCTTGGCGCCTGTGAAATTCTCTACTTTCAGGATATACCACCACAGGTAACAATAAACGAGGCAGTAGAACTCGGTAAAAAATTCGGTGGAAGTGATTCGAGTAAGTTTATTAATGGCGTTATTGATGCAGTAAGGAAGAACTATGAAAGCAGCAGTAATAGGTGATATTCATTCAAATTTAGAGGCCTTGCAAGCAGTTATTAAAGATATAAAGAAGAGGAGAATCAAGAGAATTTTGTGCATTGGCGATTTGGTTGGTTATGGAGCTAATCCAAATGAGTGCATTGACTTATGTTTAAAGGAAGCCTCTGCCATCGTTGCGGGAAATCATGATTGGGCGGCTCTCGACAAAACAGATATTTCAGTATTCAACCCTATCGCAGCAGAGGCTATACGCTGGACACAAAGAAATATCAATAAGAATAAACTGAGTAAATTGAATAAATTCAAACTCACTACGACGGTCGATAACATACTCCTTGTCCATGCTTCTCCCGAGAGGCCTGAAGATTGGTCTTATCTTTTGTCTCTGGAGGAGTTTAAAAAACAGTTTGATTTTTTCAAAACGCAGGTCTGTTTTGTAGGTCATTCCCATATCCCCTGCGCAGTGTTCCAGGATGCCAACAAGTACACTGATTTTTTAAGAGACAACCCCTTTCCCCTCATTGATAGCAGAAGATATATAGTGAATACTGGTAGTGTTGGCCAACCAAGAGACCTTGACCCCAGAGCAGGTTATGCAATATTTGATGGTAATAAGAAATCGATAGAGATTGTGCGCCTAGACTATAACGTACCCCTTGCACAGCAGAAGATTATCGATGCCGGACTACCAGAGGTGCTCGCTGACAGGCTTTTGGTTGGGAGGTAAGAGAGGTATGCGGATAGGTCATAATTTTCTCCCTTTAGACGCTAAACGCTCAGATAACATAACTGTCTAAAATGTAGAAAAATATATTCTGTTTAGGAGAAAACAGTGAAAAGAAAGGGTCCGGTAACCGAGTTGAGAGAAGAGATCGTTGAGACGAAGCAACAGATAAAAGAGTTGAATGATAAATATCTTAGGGCATGTGCTGAGCTTGATAACTACCGTAAGATCATGCAAAAAAAGATGGCGGATTACAGGAGGTCGGCAAAGGTTGAATTCTTCAACAAGATTATTCCCGTTCTCGATAGTTTTGATAGAGCACTGAGTGGTGCTGAGTTGAACACGGAATTCGATAATTTTTACAAGGGCGTTGAGATTATACACAGGCAGTTCAAAGAGGCTCTGAGATCGCTCGGTCTCGTTGAATTCTCCGGGCTTGGTGAAGTTTTTGACCCAAGTCGACATGAGGCTGTGGCAACGGTGATAACGGATAAACACCCAGAGGATATCATTATTGAAGAGATCAGTAAAGGATATAGTGTCGATGATTGGGTAATCAAACCGGCGAAGGTATGTGTTTCTAAACAGAAAAAAGGAGGTCAAGAAGATGGCGAAAATAATAGGGATTGATTTGGGGACAACAAATTCGTGTGTTGCTGTGATGGAGGGTGGCCAACCAACCGTCATCCCCAACCCAGAAGGTGGTAGAACAACACCGTCTGTTGTGGCATTTACAAAGACAGGTGAGCGATTAGTTGGTCCCTTGGCAAAGCGACAAGCGATCACCAATCCTGAAAATACTGTGTATTCGATTAAGCGTCTCATGGGCAGAAGATATAGTGAGGTGAAGGATGAGGTGGCACGTTTTCCCTTCAAGGTAGTAGAACACGAAAATGGCGATGCCTGGGTTGAAGTCAAAGATAAAAAATATTCACCACCAGAGATGTCTGCAATGTTGCTGCAGTATCTAAAACAGTCGGCAGAGGCATACCTCGGTGAGAAGGTAACGCAAGCGGTCATCACCGTTCCCGCTTATTTCAATGATTCTCAACGACAGGCAACAAAGGACGCCGGAAGGATTGCGGGTCTCGAGGTCCTGCGTATCATTAATGAACCTACTGCTTCTTCTTTGGCTTATGGACTTGAAAAGAAAAAGAATGAAAAGATTGCGGTGTATGACTTTGGTGGTGGAACATTTGACATTTCTATTCTTGAAATTGGTGAGGGGGTCTTTGAAGTCAAATCTACTAACGGTGATACACATTTAGGTGGCGATGACATTGATGAGCGGATTATGCACTATATTGCTGAAGAATTTATGAAAGAACACAATATTGATCTACGTAAAGACCTTACGGCATTGCAGAGAATGAAAGAGGCTGCAGAAAAGGCAAAATGTGAGCTCTCCACTCTTATGGAAACAACAATCAGTCTTCCATTTATCGCTTCTGATAAAGATAAGACCCCACTCCACCTGGAGATGAAGATGACCCGTACAAAACTCGAGTCTCTTATAGAGGATTTGATTCAACGGTCTGTACCACCCTGCAAACAGGCGCTCACTGACGCAAAGCTCAATCCAGCAGATATTAACGAAATTGTCCTTGTTGGTGGTCAGACGAGGATGCCAAAGATTCAGAAGATTGTGAAAGACCTCTTCGGTAAAGAACCGCACAAAGGTATTAATCCTGATGAGGTTGTCGCAATCGGTGCGGCAATTCAAGCTGCAGTTCTCAGTGGTGAAAAGAAAGATATTCTCTTGCTTGACGTGACTCCGTTAACACTCGGAATTGAAACCCTTGGGCAAGTCATGACACCGATCATTTCTCGAAACACTACTATTCCAACAAAGAAATCTCAAATATTTACGACTGCTGAAGATAACCAGACTGCAGTTACTGTTCATGTACTCCAGGGTGAGCGACCCATGGCAGGTCAGAATCGGACACTCGGTAAGTTTGACCTCTATGGTATCCCACCAGCACCACGAGGGATTCCACAGGTTGAAGTTACCTTTGATATCGATGCTGATGGTATCCTTCATGTGTCTGCAAAGGATATGGGTACTGGAAAAGAACAGAAGATTAAAATCACGGCTTCTAGCGGATTGTCAAAAGAAGAGGTAGATAAGATGGTTCATGACGCAGAGGAGCATGCAGCAGAGGATAAGAAACAGAAGGAACTGATCGATATAAGAAATCAGGCAGACGGAGTTGCTTATCATGTAGAAAAAACACTCAGGGACTATGGAGAGAAGATATCATTTGAAGACCGAAGTGAGATTAATAAGAAACTCGACGAATTGAAGAGCAAGAAAGAAGGTACTGATGTAGCGGCCATCAAGACAGCGATTGATGACCTGCAACAGTCGTTATACAAGCTCTCCGAGGCGGTCTATCAAGGAGCAGCACAACAGGCTCAAGAGCCACCAAAGGGTGAACCAAAGAAAGAGAAACCAGAAGGTGAACAGGGTGGTGCTGATTACCGTGTCGTTGATGAGGAGACAGATAAGGATCAGCAATAATGGAAAAGCAAATGTGAGATGATTACCTCCGCCTAAGTCAATATTAATTCATAGTAAAATATGAAGAGGGATTATTACGAAGTACTTGATGTGCCCAAGAGCGCATCTACCGAGGAGATAAAGAAGGCATATCGGGCAAAGGCAAAACAATACCATCCTGATATGAACCCTGACAACAAAAAAGAGGCTGAGGAGAAATTCAAGGAGGTCTCTGAGGCATACGAAGTATTGATGGATCCTCAGAAAAAGCAGCTGTATGACCAGTACGGCCATGGCGGTGTTTCCCAGACATTTCGAGGTGGTGGATTCTCGTGGGATGACTTTACCCATTTTGATGATCTGCAGGACATTCTTGGTAATCTTTTTGGTGGATCGATCTTCGATGATTTTTTTGGCGGGACGCAGAGAAGAACGCAACGGACAAGGCGTGGTGGTGATATACATGTCATTCTGAGCGTATCACTCGAAGATATTGTTACGAGGACAAGGAAGAAATTCAGCATCAATCGGTATGAGGCGTGTCAGGAATGTAATGGTAAAGGTGGGCATGACCTCATGAGCTGTCCACAATGCGGAGGTAGAGGACAGGTGCGAACTCAATCGCGGAGTTTCTTCGGTACATTTAGTAGTATTTCAACCTGTCCGAGATGTCGGGGCACAGGACAGGTTGTGAAAAACCCCTGTGCAAAATGTCAAGGTGGAGGAAGAATTAAGCGGTCAAGGACGATTGAGATTCAGATACCACAGGGTATAGTTCACGGTCAATATATCGTCCTACGAGGCGAGGGACATTATGGTGCGGGTGGCAAAGGGAATATCATTGTTGAATTTGAGGAAAAACCTCATGAGTACTTTGAGCGCAGGGGGTACGATCTCTACATCAGAATGTTCATTCCTTACTCAATTTTGATTGGCGGCGGCGCCTTACGAATCCCCGGCCTCAATGGCAAACAAGAGACGGTGAAAATACCAAAAGGGAGTAGTGCACCAGAGATTGTACGGGCAAGAGGAAAGGGTATGCCAAGGCCTGATGGTGGTCGTGGTGACTTATATGTGGAGCTTGATTTACAGCCGCTCAAGACAAAAGATCGAAACCTCAATAAAATAATTGAGGGACTTAAAGAATATGAAGGAGAACCAACTCCGCGGAGAAGAGGGACCCAAAGATAGGTTCTACAAGTGATATTACAAACAATCTAATTTCCCACATTACTGTAAGATTAAAATCCCTATTCCAGGAAAATGCGCTATTCTGCCACGTATCTATGAGAATTTAATGGGGAAATCTCATATACACAATCTTTTCTATATCTCTCCAGAGAAAATTGTTGATGATATAATTGTTATTGAGGGCAATGAATTGCATCACCTCAAAAATGTCATCAGAAAAAGAGTCGGGGATACGATTTTCCTCACCGATGGTGAAGGATATAGATATAAGGGAACTATCACACAGACTTCAAGCTCTCAAATGCATGTTGAGATCTTGGATAAAACTCACGTTCAGAGAACCGCTGTCGTAGATCTTACCCTTGCCTTTGTCCCCTTGAAAGGTGTGAGGAATGATTTTATCATTGAGAAGGGAACAGAATTGGGAGTGGAGAGATTTTTACCATTCACATCGATGTTTTCCGTAGTTCCAGCATTGAGTGGCACAAAACTAAATCGTTTGAGAAATATTGCAATAAGCGCAATGCTACAATCCCAGCGCTACTATATGCCTGAAATTATTTATCAAGATAGTCTTGATACAGTCTTGAAATGTTTCAGTGATTTTGACTGTATACTTCTGGCCGACAGAAATGGTGAACAAGGTGTACCTGCAGAGATTGGTTCAATTCTGTATATTGTTGGTCCAGAAGGTGGATTCGACGATTCAGAAATTGAGCGCTTTACAAAGAATGATGCACAGTTATTGTCTCTCGGTCAAACACGGCTGCGCAGTGAAACTGCAGCCATTGTTGGGATTGTCAAGATTCTTGCTGCTCTGGGAGAGATATAGGTACAAGGTTGGGGTTAAGAATCTGGAGGTAATGAACTTCAAAGATCTGCTTGGAAGATTCATGATTTGCACTGTGAAAGTGTGTAATTGAGAATTGGGCGAGGACACTGTCCTCGCCCAATAGCGGGGGCTGGATTCGAACCAGCGACCTTTGGGTTATGAGCCCAATGAGCTACCGCTGCTCCACCCCGCGATCGTATTGTATTATAACCCAAAACTGAGATTTGTCAACCGTTAACGTCTTTATGTTATTGTTCAATCCTCCAACCTCTGATCCCTGCGAAAGTCTAAACGCAATTCTGCGTCATGTCCTCTTATCGCACCTACAGGAAAGAAGTCCATATGAATAACCGATGATTTATAGACGAGCGCAGAACCTTTACCAAAATCTGAATCAATCTCTACCAATTCGCCAAGTCCTGGTGTGGTGGTCGATGTGTACTGGGCATTCTCGATAGCCTCAATGAAGCCTTGTATATACCTTTTTTCTATTGTCGCTTTTTTTCCGGCGAGTGCATCCATCGCATATGATTTGATCAATTTCTTCCAGTATTTCTGCAGTAATCCATTATTGGTAAACATATCGAAACAGATCATTTTATCTCCTGTAGTAACGACAACACCGATTGTTGCCTTTGATAATCGTGGTAGTCTTTCCAATCGCCTGACATACTCATGGATCTCATTCTCTACTTTTTTGTCTTCATAATTTGAACGTACAGTGCCGGTCGCAGACATAATACCCATTCTTTCTTGGCTCGCAGCAATCTCATCCCAGACCTCTGATTGGTTCTCTGAAATCTTTGCTCTTTGTCTCAATGAATTGGGGACCAACAGTTTCTCGGATCTAAATTCTGCTGATACCTGTGTCCATCTACCATGTTCCACACAATAAACAGGTATTCTTATCCAGCCGCTCTTTGGTGGTATGAGCACATCCTCTTTGAGCATTCTATCCTGCTTTGCACCACTGATCATTTCTCCTGTCATCACAAAGACCATCTGAGTGCCCATATTCCTGAGCTCGACGAAATTCACCTGACCCGAACCCGCCTCTTTTATCTTGAGCCAGCCTCTGTCCATTGCCTCATCCATGGTGATATAGTCCTGTGTACTCAGGACTTTATTCGCCATAATAGGAAAGATTCTGAGATTTGCATACTCAAAGGCTTCACCGACTCTGACCTTTTGGAGATAATTGGTGATTATTGCCTCACCTCCTTTTGCAGAAACACACATTACTGTGAATAATAGGGTAAGCACTAACTTCATCACAACCTCCTTCTACATGATAATACCCCATATCGATCAGAATATTCCCAGATGAACCTTGACTCGCCATATTTTTCTATTATAATGGATTACTATTTGGTCTTCTTAGACCATTTTGTATAAAGAGGGTTGAGGTCTTTTAGGTTCAGAAAGGAGGTAGTATGAAGAACAGAGATAATTGGTATAGGTTAGTAGTAGTAGTCTGTTTGGTCGCTGGTATGGGGTCAGCGATTAACCAGAAATATGTTCATACACAGCTGGGCAGAGGCATTATTGGTGATGAAATATTGCCATCAACTCCGCCCATTCCTTATCTCAGCGGAAGAAGTCCTGGTGAACAGATCGGAACGACAACCTACGATTTTCAGGCAAATGGTAGTTGGGGCCAGAGGCTTGCGTTGGATGATTCAAATCAAATTCATGTTGATTGGATGTACTGTGGCGGTGTATATCCTGGTAATCCGCGTTACGTTAATTGGAATTTCCGCTTTACCGGTGGCATCTGGTATGGAGAGGCAGCGGCATCGCCTTCAATCTCAGGATACACCCAGCTCGACATAACCAGAGATGCCGATGTTGATATGCAGAGGAGTGTTATTGCCTATCATTATGACGCTGGTTCTGGCTATTTTAGCTGGATAGATATTGATGGTGGCAATGGCTGGGGTGCATGGCCAAACGATCCGAAATCTCCTGAGGACCCTGACAATATTTGGCCCTATGTTGCGGTATGTAATAACAACAACATTGTCATGGCAACACAGAGACAACCTCTTCCTGGTGACCACATTCTTCACCTCTATCTTACGACTGATCTAGGTAATACGTGGTCATTGATCGCGGAGATTGATTCATGCGGAACTATATGTCAATTTGTACGTGCATCACATAACCCAGGCTCTGAGAGAGCAGTCTTTGTCTGGACCCAAGCAATTGAGTCCATCGGGACCAGTTGGCAACTCAATAATGATGTGTATTATATGCTCTCTACTGATAATGGAGCAAACTGGGGCTCACCTATCAATGTCACTCACTATATGCCTCATTCAGCCGTGACAGATACGGCTACTATGGCATATAATAATGTAAACGCAGTCTTTGATAACAATGACAATCTCCACATCGCATGGGGAACCCATACACCCTATGTACAGAACGATACATTGTATACACTTTTGCGACATGCAAAGATATTCCACTGGGATGAGGTCTCAAATACCATTACACAGATAAACAGTCCAAGTATACACTATAGCGAACCCAATGGCTGGTGGCTTGATCTCTATGACCGAGCAGGTAACTGGTCCACGGCATGCCATGAACCGCAGCTCATTGTTGACCCCAACGGAGACCTCTACTGTCTCTGGCAGGGGCAGGATGATACAACTGATTATTCAGCAGCAGGATTCTTTAACGGTGAATTATATGGTTCTCGGTCAACAGATAATGGTGTTACCTGGTCAAATTACGTGAATCTGACCAATACCCGTACACCGGGAGCTACTGCTGGTCAGTGTGATGACGAAGATTATGCAACAGCCTATCCTTTTGTCGTTAATGACTCAATCTTTATTACCTATATTGAAGACAAAGATGCTGGCAATATGGTACAGAGCGAGGGTGTTTGGACAGAGAATCCGGTCCGCTGTTGGGTAGTACCCAACAGCAGCTTTGTGGGTATTGAGGAAAATCAGACTGAAGCACCAGAGATTACTACACTGGGGCTACAGCCAAATCCTGCAGTTTATGTGGTAACACTTCATTATACACTCGCAGAGCCTGGTAATGTATCACTCAGATTATATGATATTGCAGGAAGGTTGGTGAAGAATTTTGTGGACGGATATAAAGATAGTGGCGTATACAGTGTCAATTTCACTACACATGAACTTGCGAATGGAACATACTTTGTCGTCCTCGATGCACCAACACAGCATGTTGCTCAACCATTGGTGGTAATACATTAAGAAGCAAAAACGGTAAGGGCGGGTATTACCCGCCCTTTTTTGTTATCAGTTGTGTCATCGAGAGAAGAACTCAATGTTGACACTGGGAGGTTAATGGATATAATAGCCAATGGAACTTTCATTAAACATTGACCATATTGCAACATTACGCGAGGCTCGCAAAGAGCGTATCCCAGATCCTGTATATGCCGCTGTTGAGGCAGAACTGGGCGGTGCCGATGGTATCACCGTACATCTACGCGGCGACCGGCGCCATATAAAAGAACGCGACTTAGAACTGGTAAGGCAGATTATCAAGACCGAATTGACCCTTGAGATGGCCGCGACACAGGAGATGGCATCAATTGCAGCGAAGGTAAAGCCCGACTATGTAACACTTGTCCCTGAATCACCCGGAGAAGTTACCACTCAGGGCGGTTTGAATCTCTTGAATATCAAACAGGATCTAAAACTCTTTATTTCAAATCTTAGAGAGAATGGTATTAAGGTCGGTATCTTTATTGATCCGAATATTGAGCAGGTAAAAGAGGTGACAAGAATTGGTGCACACTACATTGAAATCAATACGAATGAGTATTCTCAACTTCATGGACACAAAATAAGGGATGAAATCATCAGAATTTCGCGGGTTGCGAAGGCAGCAAAACGTGAAGGACTCGTCGTTCACGCTGGGCACGGTCTCGATTACCGAAATATGCGATCGCTCGTGACAGTATCTGAGATTACTGGATATTCAATTGGTTTTGCCATAATTGCGCGTGCCATATTTGTTGGTTTGAGGCAGGCGACAATGGAGATGGCAGAGTTGATAAAGGGAGCGAGATGAGAAATATAGGTCTACGAGTAGGTCTTGTTATCGTTGCAGTACTTCTCGGTATTTATGCAATCTATCCGACAATCAAATTGTATACAGGAAAAAATCTTTCACAGAATGAAGAACTTGCACTCTCTAAGCGGGCAATACATCTTGGTTTAGACCTTAAGGGTGGCATGCACCTTGTGCTTGAGGTGGATACTACAGATCTTGAGGAACGACCACAGGACCTCAGGGACCGTGCATTCGAGATTATTCAAAATCGTATCGATGAGTTTGGTGTATACGAACCAATTATTGAAAAACAGTCAGGAGGAAGAATTCTTGTGCAGCTCCCTGGTGTTGATAGAGAACGTGCCATAAATTTGATCGAGAGAGTTGCTCATCTGGAATTTAAGCTTGTCGCGAGTGAGAGATTACCAGATATATTGGAGAAGATTGATAAGTATCTCCAGGGAGAAGATACCCTTGCATTTGAAGAACCCTTCACCAGTTACCTCATCGGGATTGAGAGAATCGATATGGGGATTGATGTGCGTGATGAGGATTCAGTCTTAGCATTACTCGCACAGGCGCGGGAGGTGATACCCGAGGACCTACAGATTCTCTTCGGTCCGAAAGAGACATACCAAGGCCGCGAGATAAAGAGAATGTATCTTCTCAAAAAGGAAGCCGAATTGACCGGCGAGGTAATTCAAGATGCACGTCATCAACCGAGTTCTGGGCAGGACCTTCAGCATCTTGGTTCGTGGGAGATCTCCCTCGAGTTCAAGAGGGAGGCTGCCCGCAGATTTGCTTCAATTACCGGAAGGAACGTCAACAAGAGACTCGCCATTGTGCTTGATAATGTGGTACAGTCTGCGCCACACATACAGGAGAGGATCCCCCATGGTAGGGCTCGGATAACCGGACAATTCACAGCTGAAGAAGCGAGAGATTTGGCCATTGTACTCAGGGCTGGGGCACTGCCTGCACCGCTCAAAATCGTTGAGGAGAGGACAGTTGGTCCGAGTCTTGGTCGTGACTCCATACAGAGTGGACTGAGAGCAGTATTAATCGCTGGTGGCTTGGTCGTTATCTTTATGCTTATATACTACTCATTGTCTGGCTTTGTTGCTGACATTGCCCTCTTTTTGAATCTCTTCTTTTTGCTTGCAATCTTGAGTGCCTTCAGGGGTAGTCTCACCATGCCGGGAATTGCTGGCATAGCCCTTACCATTGGGATGGCGGTCGATGCAAATGTGTTAATATTTGAGAGAATACGGGAGGAGTTGAAGATTGGTAAGACAACGAGGACAGCGATCGACCAGGGTTTTGCCCGTGCATGGGTTACCATTTTTGACTCGAATATCACAACTATCATTATAGGTGTTATTCTCTTTCTCTTTGGGAGTGGGCCAATAAAAGGCTTTGCTTTGACCCTCACCGTCGGTTTGATTGCGAATCTCTTTAGTGCGGTTTTTGTCGGCAGGGTAATTTTTAACTACTTCACCTATAAATTTGATGTGCGTACACTGAAAATATAGAAATGATTGAGATCGTAAAAAATCCAGATATTGATTTCATCGGCATGAGAAGATACGGTTTTTCTTTCTCAGCGATTATTGTTGTTGCTTCCTTACTTCTCATTTTTATCAGGGGACCAAATTTTGGCATAGATTTTACCGGTGGCGCACTACTTCAGATGAAATTCTCTGCTGCAATTTCAACCGCCGATATAAGAAGTTCCCTTGCCAAAATAGGCAAGGAGCGTGCTCTTATTCAAGCACTTGGTAATGAAAAGAGAGAGTATATAATAAGGGCGCCGGAGGAGAAACCAGTAGATTTTGCAAATGCGGTGAAGAGCCAATTGGCTACAGACTTCCCTGATAATCGTCAAGAAATTCTCAGAGAAGAGACGGTTGAACCAAAGATTGGAAAAGAACTTCTCAGCAGGACATTGTGGGCGATAATTCTCGCATTAGGGTTAATCCTTGTCTATGTATCTTTTCGATTTGACTATCGTTTTGGAAGTGCAGCAGTCATTGCGCTGTTTCATGACGCACTATTCACCATAGGTGTGCTTGTATTAACCCAGCGAGAGTTCTCAATTGTTGTTGTTGGTGCCCTGTTGACGGTGATTGGTTATTCAATAAACGATTCGATCGTTATCTCCGACCGGATTAGAGAAAAGTATAAAAAAATGCGTAAAGAACCCTATAATGTTGTCTTGAACACCGGACTGAATGCCTCACTCTCCCGAACTATCTTGACAGTCGGAACGACCCTCTTGGCAGTCCTTGCGCTGCTCATCTTTGGAGGCTCAGTGATTGCAGATTTTGCCTTTACCTTGCTCATTGGCTTTATTATCGGTACCTATTCATCTATCTTTATCGTTGCCAGTATCGTTTCGGTCTGGGAAGAAAGATTTCCAAAGAAGAAAAAATAGGTTTCATAAAAAAGTTTGTTGCAACAGGATTCTTTTTGGGCTATTCACCAATAGCCCCTGCCACATGCTCTTGTGTAATCAGTATTGTTATCTGGTATTTTCTCCTTCCCTATAAAATTTTGTATATCGCAGTTGCCGTTGTCCTCTTTGTGGTTGGTATAGTCTATTCAAACGACCTCACCAAGGTGTGGGGCAAGGACCCACACAAGATTGTGATTGATGAGTATGCTTCATTGCTTCTTCCTCTCTATTTTACACCAAAGAAACTCCCACCTTTGATTATTACTTTCTTACTTTTTCGTATCTTTGATATCGTAAAGCCTCCACCGTTGAGAAGATTAGAGGATGTGCCCCATGGCTGGGGGGTCATGCTTGATGACCTTGGTGCAGCCCTCTATACTACGGGCGCTCTGTTAATCATCAAAGCTATAGGTATACTCTAGTGATCAGACGTTCATCGGCTGTGAATAGGTCATCTCAGGAAATTGGTAGCATATTAGTAAAAAAGAGCTTCACGCTTAGCGTCTGTGAGTCATGTACTGGCGGTATGCTTGCAAGCATTATTACACAAGTTCCAGGTAGTTCGAAATATTTTCTCGGCGGCATTATCGCGTACTCGAATGCTATCAAGAGAAGGATTGTTGGTGTACAGTCCAATGTATTGAAAAAATTCGGAGCAGTGAGTCCTGAAGTTGCAGGGAAAATGGCACAAGGTGTGCAGAGAACCTTTAAATCAGATATTGGTATTGGTATAACCGGCATTGCTGGTCCTACAGGAGGTTCAAAGAAGAAACCGGTTGGCTTGGTGTATATTAGTCTTTCGTTCAAAAAGCATGTCTTGATAAGGAAGCACCTCTTCAGAGGCGATCGCGACCAGATCAGGAAGAGAGCATGTAACGAGGCACTTTCCTTATTGAAATGTTCACTACAGTCAGGCTGAAACAATCAGCAGCAAAAACAGCGGGATCCCTCTATAAAATCCTGCCCTTAATACTCGGAATGATTTTACTCATCAGTTTAATCACATCGATAATTCCCAGAATTTTCTACGCAGTGATTTTTCGAAACAATCCATTTCTTGACTCAATTGTCGGTAGTGTCATAGGCAGTATTTCAACAGGGCCGCCAATAACGAGCTACATTTTAGGTGGAGAATTTTTAAAGGCCGGTGTCAGTCTCGTTGCAGTCACCGCCTTTATGGTTGCCTGGGTTACGGTGGGTGTTATACAGTTTCCAGCAGAATCTATTATACTGGGCATACGATTTGCCATAATCCGTAATGTGACGAGCTTCATATTTTCGATCCTTGTTGCGATAATCACAGTGTTTCTATTCTACGCTTTATAGTATGCAGATAAAAAAGGAATTGAATCAGATGCGTACCTCCTGGTATTTTCTTTTCGCAGTCATCATTATTTATGTGATCATTGCATGTGTAAACCTCACACT
>Ga0209636_10001363_pt1 | contig 24546 bp, 30 predicted proteins | sample DeeMarSWOR152_54_FD_187464 | JGI IMG/M metagenome (GOLD analysis project Ga0209636, IMG submission 187464) | Marine sediment microbial communities from White Oak River estuary, North Carolina - WOR-1-52-54 (SPAdes) (version 2) | ecosystem: Environmental > Aquatic > Marine > Intertidal zone >...
AGCCGTGTCTAACGTGTCTAAGGTGTCTAGGGTGTTTTATACTTTAATAGAAAAAAAGGCTGATTACAAGAATGGTTACAAAGTCAAGGAGATTCCAGAAGACAGTTTAATTAAAATAGAGATAGCCCTAGACACGGTAGACAGCCTAGACACGATAATGTTTTCTGTCAAGTCTTGGTGTCAAACAAACCGGGATGAACGAAGCGAAATCAGCCTTTTAGACTTAGCGAAATTCATTAGCCAAGACCTCAAGGAAAATTCGCAACGTGTTATTCAGTTAGCTTTCAATGACGCGATTTTGATGCCGAGTAACAAACCTGGGAAGGCTGTGGTAGTATGAAACAACCACAATGGTTAGCGCGCACTTTTGAAGAGGTTGAATGAAAATGGATTATGAAGATTTTGTAAAATGGAAAGATATGGAAGCAAACCGGCTGGTCACTAGCTTGGTTCGTTTAAGAAAACATAACAAGACGCTTGCACAATATTTGTTTCTACGATTAACGTTGTTTGTTCCAGCTTTCCAAGAAACGCTTGGCGTGGCTGAGTTGCCGTTATATCCTAAACGTGGAAAGCATAAACAAGTGCTTTCAACCAAACTGGTTCAATCTATTCTTAAATGCTCGGAAAGGAAAGGATGGGATTACGCACGGGCTTTTAACTTGAGTAACGAAATTGACAAATTTTCACATGAATACCAAAGAAATCTGCTTTCTGCACATTATAAGTCTGACGTAATGCGACAGAATAACGATGTTGGAGAGAGTGAATAATGGGGAAAGCGAGGTTGTTCCACAATCACCTTACCACGTTTTGGTGTGGCGCCAGAATTTCATCGGGTTTAACATCTGGCCCCGCGCCCAAAAACGTAGAGGTTGATAGGTATGGCTGACAAAGAGGAGAAGATTAGGCCGAGACTAACCCGAGAAGAATTAGTTTTCATATTGTCTGCTTTGGAACTGCTTGAACAATCCGCTAAGTTCAAGCTGAAAGAAATTGAGTTTCTGCCTTTTGAGTTGAAACAGTTTGCGCGGTTCCTCTGGTTCAGCGGAGACGTTAAAGCTTACAAAATGTGGAAGCCGTACCGGGAATATGTCTTGACTGAATTGCCGAAAGATCAGGACTTTTGTAAGATTATGCTTAACGCTCAGGTTCTTCGTCGCCGGATTGAAGGGTTGCTGGAAGGAAAAAGGCTTCATAGTGAGCATTTTTGGAGAGAGTGAGGATGGTTCCGTTAACTCCACGAAATCCACGCTTTCTCTCATATTTGATTAATTTTTATATATCCAAAATAAGGATAGAACAGGCTTCTTTCTGGATCAACGTCTTCAAGATCATGGATATTTGATAATATACATGTATTATAAAATGACGGAATCTACATGAGAACGAGAAAAGCCGGTGGTAAAGACCGAAAGACGTTGAAGAGTATTCAATATTACCCTGGTCCAAGTGAAATCTACAAACTGATAACAGAAGGCTCTGGTTGGTCTTACACGCAAAAGAAAGAGTTCTATCTAGCCAGAGACCGCGCACTTGCCGCCCTTCTGTATTTAGGCGCCTTAAGAATTAGCGAAGCAATAAGGATAAAGAAAAGCATGTTTATGGAAAAAAGAGATCACGTTTTAATTCGCGGTGTAAAACTTTCAAAGTCCAGAGTGAAAGGCAAACCCAGACGCATAGAGTATCGAGATGTAAGGTTGCCTTTAACTGGGGAACGGGAACCGTTAACTATGCTGGTTCTAGATTATGTAAGGATGCTCAAAGGCGATAGGCTTTTCCCCTTCAGTTTGAGAAAGAACTCGCGCAATCAGATTGTCGGCTGCAAGCGAGCCTGGCAAATTGTTAAGGCTTTGCTTCCACAGTTCACGGCTCATTGGCTGCGCGCTTTCGGAGAAGACTACTTATATTCAGAATGGGACCGCGATATACTAGCTGTTAGTGACTATGTGAAGGTCGACGCTAGAACCCTGCAGGAGTATTTGAGGAAGAGACATGAGAAATACCCAGTTGTCTAAGTCAAAATGCGTTTTGTTTGGTGTTCAACCATTAGAACACATATTTCCACCGTGACGAACTCTTCTAGAAAGCGTGTATGTAAAAAATGGGGATCTGGTGGTGTGCGGTTTTGGATTTACATTCCCATTAGGATTGATATTGCTTCTTCGGCTTTCATTGCTGGTGATACTCTGACCTTTTTGAAATAGTTAGGTTTTGTCTGTCTCAGGGCAACTATGTTCTTCATAACTTGCTCGGGGTTCTCAGCAGAATCACAACTTCTAGCCATTAGAGATCCTCATTACCTCCTCTTTTTCTGTTTGTCGCAATTGTCTTGACCGTTTGCTGTTAGCGAGTGATACGTCAATGTATACTTTTACATCGTGTGGTGCTTAACGCGCTTGAACACAAGCTGGTCCCTATCTTCAAGGCAATATTGGAACCTATCCACTAACCCACAAGTCCCCGCACAATTCCCCCTCTTTTTCATCCCACGATTTTAAATACGGGTTAGGACATAAAATAGTATGCCTGACATTTGGAGGAAGTGAGAGATTTTGGCAATTAAGGAGATGCCCCTTGAAGAGAGACATGATAAGCTTATGGATCAATACATGCTGACTGAACTGATGAGCTATGCGCTCAATAAGGAACTGGGAACCATGGATAAGCGGAACGCCATGATGTTAAATGTATATAAGAAGATGCTTCCAGGATATATGGGCATAGCACTGAAAGTGATGAAGACAGTGGCCCCCGGCACGACGTTCAAAAAACTGATCAACGCGCTTGTCTCTTTCGGCCAAGTGACTATTCCGCTGTCAGACATAGAATCAACTTGGGTCTCGGACCGTGAAGCAGTTATAAGATTTAAGAACTGTCCTTTCCGCACAAGAGGAAAAGAGTTAGCGCGAAAAACGGGTCTAGACATTGACCCAAAAGAAATATGCGAAAACGACACCAAAATGATGCCAAAAATGTTTGAAGAGTTCGGAATCGACGTAACTATGGAGATCGAAGAAACCGGATGCCGATTCACAGCAAAACTCAAATGAGTCTAGCCAGTTCTTCCCTCCCCCTCTTTTTTCTATCAAGTTTTTAAAAGGTTCCTAGAAGTTGGGTAGTTTCTTTTGGTGTTTAACCATTAAAACACGAATTTTCTGTGGTACTCCGTCCCCACCAGACATTTCAGACACTTTTTACGATACATTATAATTGAAACTAGCCTAATATTTGTTACAAGAAGGAGCAACAGTTGATAAACAAAGATGTAGAGAAATACATGAAGAAAATTTTTGATGCAGCTAGTGAAGAAGAGATTGAAGAACATCTAAAAAAGGCTCAAAAGGTCAAATTGAGAAATTTCGGGAAAAAAATCCGCTTCTATGCTCCAAGCTTCCTGCATTACAAGACAAGCTATTACTGTTCTTCACCGACAAAATTTCCAACAATCTCAGTGACTGGCAAGAGTTGTGCTTTAAAATGCAAGCATTGCGGTGGAAAGGTTTTGAACACCATGTATGCGGCTACTACACCTGAAAGACTGCTTGAATTGTGCATGAAGATTAAGCGTAGAGGAGCTTTGGGCTGTCTGATAAGCGGCGGATGCCTACCAGACGGCTCTGTTCCTCTGGGAAGATTCATCGACACAATCAAGAAGGTTAAACACGATTTGGGGTTAACCACAATTGTTCACACAGGCATAATTGATTTTAACATAGCTGAAAAACTCAGAAACGCCGGAGTCGACGCTGCGTTGATAGATATAATTGGCTCGGATGAAACGATAAAAGAAATCTATAGGCTTGACTTGACAGTGAAAGCTTATGAAGGTTCTTTGAGGGCACTGTATGAAGCTGGTGTTCCTTTTGTGCCCCATGTTATTGTTGGGCTTCATTATGGAAAATTGAAGGGTGAACTGTATGCTCTTCAAATGATTTCGAAATGTCAGCCTTCAGCTCTGGTTATCATCGCTTTTATGCCCATACATGGAACAGAAATGGAAAAGGTTGAACCTCCAAAACCGGTGGACATAGCAAAGGTCATGATAACTGCGAGATTAATGTTTCCTAAAACACCTTTAGCGCTTGGATGCATGCGACCGAAGGGAACACATCGGATAAGGACAGATTTTTTAGCCATAAAGTCTGGGGTAAATGCTATAGCATTTCCAGCGGAAGAAGCGATAGAATTTGCAGAAAAGCAAGGGTATGAAACAACTTTTTCTTCGCTTTGCTGTTCTCAAGTTTGCGCAGACATTATCGTTTAGACTTTCTAACAGAACCCCAAAGTTGCTTCATGACCTGGTCCTTTACTGAAGAATATTTCTTTCCAAGCTTTTTAGCTGCCTCACTTGGCATTCCGCTTTTTAAAAGCTCCTTCTCGAAGGCTTTCCTTGCCTTCCTAACCTTCCAGCCTAAAGTCAACCAAATAAGAAACAGGTTCAAAAGCAGATTTGACAGGTGTAAACCCGCTTTTACAATGGTTGAAATTTTCATTCTTTCACCGAAAATGAGGGAAGAGGCTACTCTTCCTCTTCTGTCAGACCCTTCTCCGCAAGTTTCTCCTTGATTTTTCTTGAAATCTCCTCGCCTATTTCTTGACCCTTTGTCTCTTTTTTTCCGCCTACAGCCTTCGTCATTACGTCTCCGAGGCTTGTAAATACTGACACGTAGTTTTCAGTCATTTTGACAGCTGTTTCCTCCGGCATACCAGCTTCTTTCAATTCCTTGTAGAAGGCAGCTGCTGCTTTGCCCATGTCCCTTCCAGCTTCTTCGGAAAACACGCTTCCGATTATCCCTTTTATTAAGCCTGGAACTTCCTTTGAAACTACGCCTAGAACTTCTCTCAGCTCTTCCACGTCCTCTTTTTCTTCCGTTCTCTTCTTCTTTTCTTCACTCATTTTATTTCACCTCCATTTACTCTATTCTACTATAATTAACAGTTTTGGAATCTGCGGATAAACTTAAATGCTTGGCTTCTTTTAACCTCAAATTCCCGCAGAATTTTCTGTCTCTGCTCAATTCTATAAACGCTTCCAACCAGTTCAGCGTTTTCAGAAGTTTTTAAGTGTTGTGACCTAGGAGTTTTCATGATTCCGAAAACTTTACTTGATACAGTAATTGTACCTTTTCTTATGTTCTTTCCGATTTTATTCCAATTCATTTTTCTTACCTATTTATATAAAGAGTCTGAGCATTGTTGTTATTTATTATGGGGAAAAGTGACCACCTAAACGGTCACTCCGCAAGTTCATAAGCGTTTCCGTATCCTCTAGCCCGTTTAACAATGCTTTCTTCCTCCAAGCGTTGAAGCCTGTTTCTAATGATCCTTCTAGACGCTTTTCCCCGCATTCTTCGGACTTGACGTGTTATTGCTGATATGTTCAGCCTATCATGCAAAGCGAGCGCTTGGATTATGCATCTTGAGATTTCATCCTGAGCAATCCACGTTCTCCGCAAGTATTTTTCAGCGGTTTTCAGTCGTCCTGCAATTTTCAACGGTTCACCATATAAACCTATACCCATGCGGGTCATGTGAAGGTACGGGGCTAATCCCGCATATTCCGGACTGCTAATTATAAAAGCTTCCAGAGTTTCAAGCCTCTTCATTATCAAATCAAGTTTATTACTTAATTCTTCGATGCTTGAACCAGCTTCATCAGCTTTTCTGTTGCCGCCTTCACCTTCCATTTTTTCACAACTTCTTGGCGCAGATGAGCGACGCTTTTTTACACATCTACGTCTACCTGCTGTCTTAAAAATACCTCTCATGTGATGTGCAAATGAAAGGTTCGAAGGGATGTTTAGGCCACGCTTAAGTAAAAGTGAAATACGTTTCTTCTAGATATGCTGGCCCGAAGGAATAATCGGAAAAGAGAAAGTGCAGAAGACATCAAGCACTGTGAGCAAAAGCCTGACTTCTAACCTAGAACAGGAAAAAGTGTACTTTCAGCTTAACTGTTTTAAGTAGGAACCTCATACTTTTTCTGTCGAGACGTGCCGCTTGAGGATGAGTGACAACACCCAACCCCCACTCTCTGAATCAACCACAATCGCTGAAGAGATGAGCAGAAAACTAGACTGGATAATGAAGCGTCTAGCCGCTCTTGAAGAACTGATTCTTGAGAAGCCTGAATACGAAGGGTTAGCGGCTCCTCTACGGCTTACGAGGATGGGGTTGGGCTTGTACGAAGAGCCTTTAAAGATCGCTGCTCAACTGAAAACAACGGAACACGTCGTCGAAAAGTCAGAGGTTGCGCCTGCAGACATACAAACAAACCTGATTCTTAAAGCAAAAGAGGTGAACGTTGGCGAAGACTTCAGTTTAGAACTGGAAATGATCAACGCTGGTGGGGTGCCTGCCCTACTGACTAAAGTCGAAAACCTAATTCCTGAGAGATTCAAACTCGTAAAAGAACCAGAAGTCTACCGTGTGGAAGGTCGCCACCTAAACATGAAAGGAAAACGACTCAGCCCACTCAAAACTATAGAAGTGAAATTGATCCTTCGACCTTTGACCAAAGGAGTATTTCCTCTAAACCCAAAAATTCTCTATCTAGACGAAAATGGCAAGCACAAGTCACATGAACCGAAACCCGTCACCATCACAGTTAAAGAACTGGGAATCTCTGGATGGATCAGAGGTAGAGGTTAAGGAAGCATTTGCAGTTTTCGAAGCATCTCGAAGCAAAAGCACCTTGACAAGTTTTCACGAACTTCAGAGACTACAGCGTTAATTGTTCAAGTGGAAATCTTCTCTCAAGATCTTCAGGATCCTTCGGAAACAGCCACGCCCTTGCCGAATGGAATGGTCCAAACAATAGCTGCAACTATGGCGGCTGTGAACGTGACCAATCCTCTTTTCATTTTGGACGTTCTATCCTTGTGCGGGAAAACGATTGCATAACTGTACGTCATCATGCACAACGGAAGCCGTAACGGTTGAAAACTGGAATCTCTTTAATGAATAATATTGTCTGGGACAAACCGCTTAAGCCTCTGCAGAGATCGCATCCTTTCCTGGTTTCCTATCTTGGATTCTTGTATTGCTTGTTTAAGCATCTGAACTGACTTGTCCATAGCCATGCGATCCACGGGGTAAGGAACACCATCCTTTCCTCCATAAGCAAAAGAATATTTCACCGGATCTTTCCAACTTGGTTTTTCACCGTAAATAAGGTCTGCGATTAAGGCTAAGCCTCGGATAGTTGCTGGGCCTATGCCTTTGAAGCCTAACAACTCTTCATAATTGCTGGGGTGAAACTCGTAGACTTCTCGAAGTGCCTTCCAGTTTATGCTCCTCGGCATAGACAATACATCAATCGGATACTCTCTCCATGCCGTTTTTTCCGCGGTTGGAACCCATTCCTGCAGGGACTTCTGATAAGCTGGCCTAATGGACAGAATCATACGTCTAATCTTTTTAGGAGACTCTCCAGCTATGTCCACTGAAATTTTTCTGCAGCCCTCGCCTTCTTTAGCTGTCATATCCAAGGCGATCTCCCGTTTCACATCGCCAACTATAGCGCTGTGCGGTTCAACAACAAAGTCTTCTGTGTTCTCTGAAAGCCAATGATAACGTCTAGCTGTGCGGTCTTCTGTGCACATACCTTGTTGAATGACTGTCCATTTTAGATCTTCAGTAAAGAAGAAGGCATGATGATAAAGCTGGTAGCCAGCTTGAATAGCCGTATTATCGACTTTAGCGCTCATCTTGCTTGCGTACCGCAAAACTTCAGTTTTATCGTTTGATAAACCAAACTTTTCACCAGCATTTCCAATTTCTAGTGGTGCTTGCCTAGAAACCTTGCCTTTGCCACCGCAGACAGCGATTCCGTGATCTTCTGGCACAATAGCCCTTTTTAACACTCCTGTAACAACTGTTGTTACACCTGAAGAGTGCCAATCGTAACCTAAAACGCAACCTAAAGCCTGGAACCAGAAAGGGTCTGATATCCGTTTCAGAAAATCATCCGCACCATACTCATCCACAATAATCGTCACTATTTCTCTAGCGAGTTTTTGCATACGGACAACTAGCCATCTCGGCGCTTTGCCATAATGGAGCGGAAGCCTAGCAACCCCGGTTCTTTGCACAAACACTCCTTCCAACAGAACTAAGTCACAAAGCGTTAAAAGCTATTGCGTGAGGCTATTACTGCGAAGCCAGTTTTGCAGGCCATTTTTCGAATTGCAAAAGCACAATATAACGAGGTCTAATGTTGATTTTATCCTGTAAGCAAGTGTCCTTCATGGTCGATTTCTCCTCGTCGAATTCGTGTTGTGGAGATGGGAGAATGATTTTCTGAGGGAATCATCTCTATAACCGCTATTTGAAGGGGATTTAATCCACGCTCTTTTCTTTTTTCGTTAATTTTGATGCCTGTAGGTTCGGTTTCTTTGCTTACAATTAGGGCTTCGAGGCAACCTTTAGAAGATAGGGTCACTCCGTAAACGTCATTTAAAGGAATTATTTTGGCTCTTTGTGAAAAGCCATGTTCGCGCAGAAAAGCCTTCAGCTCTTCTAGTCTCTGCTCGTAGCGTGCTGTTTCATGCGGTTTACCTAGCTTTTTAACGAACCCGTTGGAGCTTAAACCGATTAGAACTTGTTCGCCTACTTCAAAAGCTTTCATAAGTAAGACTCTATGTCCCCTATGGAACTCGTCGAAGGTGCCGCCAACAGCCACAGTCTTGAACTTTTTGCTCATTTGCTCTCACGTCTAACACGTATCAGGTGTCTATAAGACTATTTTGGTTTGATTTTTTCATTTACAACATCGAGAATTTTCCTCGCAACTTCCCGTTTAGAGCCTAGGGGAACATGAACCACTTTTTTCTCTTTATCAACAATGAAAACTTCGTTCGTTTCGGTTCCAAAACCCGCACCTTTCTTGCCAACATCGTTCACAGCAATCAGGTCAGCATCAGCTTCCAGTAGCCTCTTATACCCACTATCAATCAAATCTTTCTCGGAAAGTTTGTATTCTGCACGAAACGCCACGAGAAAAGTCTTGGGGCTAACCTTCTTCACGTAATCAATAATTTTCTTGGTAGGCTTCAGTCTCAAACTAAGTGAACGAAGCTTATGCGTTGAAACCTTGTAAGAAAACGGTTTTTCAACTGTCCAATCAGCGGCTGCAGCCACAGCTATCGCTACATCATATTTCTTCGATTCTAACTCTGAAACAACTGCTTCACGCATTTGCTCCGTTGTTTCAACAGAAATCACGAAAGACCGGAACGGAGGGACCGCTTTTCCCAACCCGTAGACGAGCGTCACTTCCGCCCCGCGACTTAAGGCGTCTTCTACTATTGCAACGCCCATTCTTCCAGAACTTTTGCTTGTGATAACACGGACAGGGTCTATATACTCGACAGTCGGTCCCGCGGTAACTAACACTTTGAATCCAGAAAAATCTTGTTTAACCGCCAGTCTGCGGATAACTGCATCGAGAATATCTTTTGTATCAGCGATTTTCGCCTTCCCCTCCTCGATTCTCGGACCGACAAATTCAACATCCAACGCATTTAGCTTCCTAATATTATCAGCCAGTATGGGATGTTCATACATGGATTGGTGCATAGCCGGAACGATAATCAGGGGGATGTTCGAGCCGAAAGCTGTTGAAACAACAGACGTCACCGTTGTGTCATCTATTCCGCAGGCAATCTTGCTTATGGTGTTTCCTGTAGCTGGGGCAACAACCACCAAGTCAGCCTTCTTAGGATGTTCTCCTACCAAAGCCACGTGTTCAATCTTGCCCGTCAGCTCCGTTACGGCAACGTTTCCAGTTGCCCATTCCATAAGATATGGATGAATTATTTTTTTAGCCATCGAAGACATCACAGCGAAAACTTCTGCTCCATGCCGCATTAGAGTTCTGGCGATTTCTGGGCATTGAACCGCTGCTACACTTCCAGTGATGCATAAGACTACATGTCTACCTTTCAATTCCTCTCCTTTCGTTCCAGTAATATCCTTAGATGGATGCGTAAACAACAATAATCCTCCTTTTCAACCTCCTAATCTATGGGCGACATCTTTCAGGTCAGATAGGAATTTCTCAATGTTTTCTTTTTGAACATGGGGCATAACAACTATTCGAATATGGTTTGGAAAGAGGGAAACCGCCCATTTTCTAAGTCTTAATTCCTTTGCAATTTGTCGAATGTTGAATACTTTCGATTTTATTCCAACAATGTTCATGGTTGGTTCTGTAGCTATGTCTAGACCTTCAATCTCCTGAATTTCCTTCGCAAGCTTCCATGTCAAACGCATACACCGCATAACAATTTTTTTGTAGCCTTCTTTTCCCAAATGTTTCAGTAAACTCCAAACGGCAATAACTGAAGCTCCGGAACGTGTTCCCACAAGAGTGGCTTGCTCGGTTTCTCCTCCAGCCATATAAGAAACATTCCAAGAAACAGTCTCTCTGAGCTTACCATTCTGAAACAATATTCCCCCAGCTGGGATAGGAGCTAAACCCATCTTGTGTGGATCAATCGTTATGGAGCAAACTCCCCGTAACGAGAAATCAAAGTATGGAACGCTGAACCCCATTTCCTTAAGAAATGGAAGAATGAATCCTCCGAAGGCTGCGTCCACGTGGAGATATAAGCCGTTTTCTGCAGCGATTTCAGAGAGTTCCGATATGGGATCAACTACGCCTAACCCAGTTGTTCCAGCGATGCCAACAATTGCTACGGTGTTTGAATTTACCTTTTTCCTAAGGGCTTCTGTGTCAACTTGAAATCTTCTGTTCAACTTGATCTTAACAATTTTCAAGCCTAACAAGTCTCCAGCTTTGTCAAAGGAGTAATGTGCAGAAGCAGGAACGATAACTTCACAGCTCTTCTTTTTTGAAAGTTTTCTAGCAGCCCACAAAGCCAAAGTATTAGCCTCTGTTCCTCCAGTAACTATGTGACCTGAAGCCTTTGGGTTCGAAAGCAACCTGCCAAGCATGCTTATAGTTTCCTTTTCTAGCTCAACCACTGCTGGAAAAAGCCCTGAATCACCCAGATTTCGATCGAGAAAACGAGTGAACGTTTTTCTAGCTAAGGGATGTGGACAAGTACACATGGATCCGATGACTCTTCCAGAACCATACGCGAAATCATTTCTAAGCCTTGACTCAAGTTCCTCGAAAACCAAATTCTGAGGCAAACCATCATTTTCCATTCTCAAAACTCTCCTCAGACCTAATGGTATGTATGCTCCTCGTCTGGGTACTTGCCAGCAGAAACCTCTTTTACAAATCTAGCCACAGCATCCGTTATCACTTTGTTCAGGATGGCGTATCTCTTCACATATTTTGGTTTGAAACTCTCATCCAACCCCAACATGTCGTTTATTACCAAAACTTGTCCATCACAGTACTTTCCAGCTCCTATGCCAATTGTTGGAGTCTTCACATTCTCGGTTATTTTTTTCGCTAGGCTTTTGGGTATACACTCTAATACTATGGAAAACACGTCTAGCTTGTCCAAATCTAAAGCGTCCTGAAAGATCTTTTCAGCCTCTTCAGGTTTTTTCCCTTTTACGCGGTAAGTTTCAGCCATTTGGGGAAGCATTCCAACATGTCCCATCACCGGAATTCCAGCCTCTAGGAGAGTTCTTGTAAGTTCTGGCTTGTTTCCTTCAATTTTGACTCCGTGAGCTCCGGCGTCCATAAACTTTCTAGCATTTTCTAGACCGTCTCTTGTAGTGTTGCAGCTGTTTATCGGCATGTCTCCTATGATTGGTGTGTTCTTGGCTCCCCTTGCCACAGCTTTTATGTGATAAATCATATCCATCATGGTCACGCTTTTGGTGTTGCTGTGACCTTGCACGACCATACCTAAACTGTCGCCGACGAGGATTAGATCAATGTTTATCTCATCAAGTATTTTTGCTATTTGATAGTCATAAGCCGTTAACATTATGATTTTTTCTTTACCCTTTCTTTGCCTAATACTTTCTTGGAATTCCATTTTTCTCCTCCATGAATTTTATTAAGCATACAAGCATTTCGTTTACCGGTGTTGTAATGTGATGTTTTCTACCCAGCTCAACTACCTTTCCGTTTAGAAAATCAATCTCAGTTCTCTTACGCTTCACTATGTCTTGATACATGGAAGAAAAATTCGTATACGTGGACATTTTCTCGTCAATTCTTTCCTCTAGATGATTGGGAAAGGTGATTCCTTCAGCTTTTCCAACTTCAACGCATTCTTTGACAATTTCATGTCGAACATTTTTCAATGAATCGGCAACAATTTCGTAATTTTTAACATGGAAGATGGCGGATAACGGATTTACTACGCAGTTAACAATCAGCTTGTCCCAAACTTCTCTTTTGATGTCGTCAGAAAGCGTTGTCTTCAGCACGCATCCATTGAAAATCTCCGCTATTTCCTCTGCAACTTCATTCTGCTCAATATTCGTTTCTCCGTTCCAAAATCTTATCTTTCCGGGTTCAAAGAATTCAGCCGCCATTGTTGTCACACCCCTTAAAATTCTGGCTTTGTCGCCAACCGCACGTTTTATGATTTGTTCGTTTCCGAGCCCGTTCTGCAAGAACAGAATAACCGTATCTTTCTTGAGAAGTTTTTTAGTTTTTTCAATGGTTTTTGCCAAGTCATATGCCTTTGTTGTTAGAATGATTAGCGTTTTTTCTGGTATTTCATGAATTTCGGTGTCAGCTCTAAGATGGAAAGTTTTGTTTATGTCTCCGGAAATTGCTAAACCCCTTGAATTCACAGCCTTCACATGAGTTTTATTTCCAATCAAAACTAAATCATTTCTTTCAGAGAGAAAGGCTCCATAGACGCTTCCGATGGCACCAGCGCCTAAAACAAAGATTTTGCTAAAGTTCAATGTTTTTCATTCTCCAAGGTAAGGTAATCGCCTTTTTCAGCAAATTTTAGAAGCCTTTCTTTGATTAGCGTCATGGATTCAGCTAGGTTTTTTTCATTGTCAAAACTAAGCAGGATTTGATGGCACTTCCTTGTGTCTTGCTTCAGTTTTCTTGCTACTTCCACAAGTTTCGGTATCGCCCTTACAACGTTGTCAACTATGGTGATTGTCGCTTTCTGCGCTGTTCGAGAAAGAGGATTCAGATCTATTGCTATCACTTTTTTACCCATCTTAACGAGGGCTTCTGTCCTGTCACCGTCCTCCAACGGTACCAAAATCACATCAGCTGAAAGCATACCTCGTGGATCTACACGTCTCCTTTCGCTTCCCAGCTCCGAAATCTTTGCAGAAGCATCCTCACCCACCCCTAAAACCTCAAGGGCACCAGCCCTTTCCAGCAATTTTTTGATTGACAGTTCTCTCTCAAGCGATCTATAAAACAGATTGACCTCAATTCTTGCTTTTGTAACATTAGCTAGTTCTACTATCTCTTCGGCTACCAAGGCTGCTGTGTTGCCGTTAACAGAGACAATTGCTTTTTCAGCTGTCAAAAGTGCAGATGCAGCCGCCCTTATGGCTTTTGAGGCTGTTTTGGTTGTTTTCTCGCCTATGAAGTAGTCGAAGGCTTCTCCCCGACCGTGGGCTATGAGGCCAGCAGTTGCCACCACACCTTCACTGAAGTGTTCAATTAATCTTTCTCGGATTCGAAGAGATTCTGCTCTCGGATGTTCCGGCGGAATCTTGATACTTCTCATTTAAGTAGTCGTGCTCCTTCAAAGTCAATTTCGCTGACAATGATTCTTCCGTCTGAACAGTAGTTACGTAAAATTTTGAGAAGTTCTTCAAGGGAGTCTTTCTCAACCAAAGTGAATACTGATTCTCCGAACATCTGTATGCTGCAAACAAACTTAGCCTTGTCAGCTGCATATAAGGTTCTCCTTATTCTCTCAGTTATTAATCCTACATGCTCTGCGAATTGACGGGAAAAGTTCATGAAATTGGTAACATTGGGCTCCTCAATCAATCTATCAACGAGTTTTCCGCCAAACTTGTTTATGCGCCTTCGGATTTCCCCGTCTGTTAGAAACTTTTTTGTGGACAATGATCCGAAGGTTAGGGAAGCCGTTACAAAGTTTTTTGGAACTGGCACATGTTTTATTTCTCCAATTCCTGGCGCTCCAGGCTTGACTCTTATTTCTACACCGCCGAAAGTTTCGGCAATCACTGTGCCGAGTCCCGTTTTACATTCAACTTCAGCTATGTGTGCAAGTTGAGCAGCCTCTATTTTAGACATGCCCAAGCCAAAAACATCATTTAGAGCTAGGGCTAAGCCTACTGCTGCAGCTCCGCTGGTGCCGAATCCAGCACCTGTTGGAACTTCAGTATGGTGTTCAACAATAATCTCAAAGTTTTCCATTTCTTCAAATCGTGAAAGAAAGGAGTCTACAACGTGTTTAGAGACTTCTGCAGAATTTGAATCGAAACCGTTAATCTTAACTTGCAGAGAGCTTTTCAAGGCTTCACTCACCTTTACAACAGTCTCCACTCCTTGGCTAAGTGAAACGCCAGCACCTCGGGAACCCACATACAAAGAGTTTGCTGGGTGATCAAGTATTTGGAAGAAGCCTGTAATGTGGCATGGCGAGAAAGCCCTAGCCTCTTTCATATTCACCGCCTGAACATTAACTTTCGAGGAAAAGGCTAAGATAAGAATTCTGTATGGATTGTCTAAACACGTTTAAACTTCAACATCACCTCAGGTTTCTATGTGCAAAAAATGCGGAAAAGCTATAGCAAATCAATGCAATTGATTGAAGTGTGGAGAAAAGATTCGTTCTTCTAATATTCGTTCTTTTGATTTCAGGAATCTGCACAATATTATTTCTATTTGTGATAAGTACAATAGCCGCGCGCGCTTGACTAAAGGGAAGCATACTACAATTATAAGATTTACAAAGAGAGCTTGCTTTCGAAACCTTGCGGAAAATATATAAGCATGACATATGTCATATAAGGTTCGACTATTTCATAAAATGATGTTGGTGGAGGCAATGGGAACAACAGTTAAAGACCAAGTGGAGAAAGCCCTTCAAGATCTGAGACCCCGTCTAAACGCTGATGGTGGCGACATAGAGCTGTTAGCGGTAGAGAATGGTGTTGTTAAGGTCAGGTTGAAAGGAGCATGCGCTGGCTGTCCAATGTCAACTATGACCCTCAAAATGGGAGTGGAACGATATCTCAAGCAAAGAATACCCGAGATAATCAGAGTTGAGGCATCTCAGTAGAAAGCCGCTAAACCTTTCCACCCTTCCGAAAAGATTGAAGCTCTGACAGGATCTCCTAGTCCCTTTCCGAGTGTATTTTGCCGAGCGCGCGCCGGTTCAAATTCCACTTCGCTTGTTATAGATGCGCTTTATGCTCTAATTTTTCTGAATCGCTAAAGATTATTATTCCATGTGCCAATTCTAAATCTTTATGGAAATACTAGATTTCGTGATTACTGTTATTCTCGTGACTGCATCGGGTGCTTTAGCACCCGGTCCTCTATTCTTCGCCAACCTAACAAAAGGCACCAAATCTGGAGCCAAAGGTGGCATTGTATTCTCTGTGGCGCACACTTTGGTTGAGTTCACGCTTGTCATGTTATTGGCATTTGGACTTTTGATCATCACGAGTGAGTTAGTCAAGATCATAATTGGAGTTATTGGAGGCTTTGTTCTAATAGTCTTTGGTGTAATGCAAATCTATGGTTCATTTAGGCCAAAATCTAAAAGCCTTCAAGGAAATGGTGAAACAAGTTTTAAACACCTACTCGTTATAGGTCTGGCTTTCACTGGTTTGAACCCATTCTTCATTATTTGGTGGCTTACTGCTGGAGCCCAGCTTATTATTATCTCATTGAAGTTTGCTTCTCTAGCTGGCGTTTTCTTTATGTATGTCTGCCATGTTTGGATCGACTATGTTTGGCTTACTGCAACTGCCCATCTTGCCAAGAAGGGGATGAAAGTTGTTGGGCTCAAATGGTATAGAGTCTTGATAGCATTTTTTGGTGCAGTTCTAATCTACTTCGGGCTAACTTTTCTAGTCAGCTCGATTCAAATATGATGTGTACGCTAGAAAAAAAGAGGTTTTGTGGGAGATGTCTCCACTCTGGTAGGGTCTGTTTAAACACATTTAGACTTCGTTGAAATTATTCTACGCATGTGGACAAAGACAGCATTTTATGAAACTTAGAGCTACAGCTTTTCGAGTTACTTAAATACGCAATGTTTTATTTCTAAAGTAAACGGGGGAAACAAGCTTCACAATGAGTGAAGGGCGTGTATGGCGTCTTCTTCTCACGCTTCTGAAGCTGGCTGAGATGGGGGCTCATCGAAGAACAGCCAAGATTTCAACAGAGTATTTAGCAAGAAAGCTGGATATGTCCCAGCAGACAGCTTCACGCCACCTAATTGAGCTGGATGATAAAGGCTGGATCAGTCGAACCATAACGCCTGAGGGATGTCTCATAAAAATCACTGACCCCGGCTTCAAGGAGCTGAAAAAACTCTACTCAAACATGCGCTTTTTGATGGAAGCAGCTTATCCCCCTTCAGTAACTCTAGAAGGCGTAGTTTTCACAGGATTAGGCGAAGGAGCCTATTACATAAGTAGGGAACGGTACAGGAAACAGTTCATGGAGAAGTTAGGTTTTGACCCTTTCCCGGGGACACTTAACCTGAAACTGACAACAGATTATGATGTCAAGACCCGTTCGGAGCTTGAAGCATACCCAGCGGTTGAAATTGAGGGATTTAAGAATGAAAACCGCACCTTCGGACACGTGAAATGTTACCCGGTAATAATAGAGAACAAGGTGAAAGGCGCTCTAATCTCGGCTTTGAGAAGTCACTACGACTCTTCAGTAATCGAGGTCATTGCTCCAGTTTTTCTGAGAAAACAGCTTAAGTTGAAGGACGGACACAAAGTTAAGGTTGAAGTTTTAACGCTTCCATGAGAATTAACGTCTTGTTGAAAAAGAGTACTCATATTCGTAGGCTACCTTTGGCTTTCGCGTCGTAGCAAGCACATAGCCGATCATCAATCCAATGAATAAGCCACCTAGGTGGGCTAGATAGTTCACGTTCTGACCCGTACTTATCATGAACAGAAAGAAAGAATACAACAACGCACCAATTATCGATTGGCCGATTGCCCGTCTGATATAGATGGTGCATGCCCCGAACAACCCGAAAACGGCACCGGAAGCTCCAGCAGAAACCATGGAAGGCTCCAAAAGTAGTGTCAACAAGTTTCCAGCTAACCCACTTGAGAAATAGATAAGGAAGTATTCTTGAATAGCAAATAATTTTTCAGCTCTGAGCCCGAAAATGAGCAGGAAGAACATGTTACCAAAAAGGTGCACTATGTTGACATGGACAAACATGGCTGTGAAAAGTTGCCAGTATCCGCCATTCAAGACAAATGAGTTGTGTTGCCCATATTGACGAATAACATGAAAATCTATTTCAATAAATTTCCCGCTAAGTATGGCTGTATAAAAATAGACAATGATGTTTAACGCAATAATTATGTAAGTTAGCATGACCTTTTTTGAGCCCCTATACATGCTTTCACCTCTTAAAATGCTCGATTATCTTCTGCTTGATCTTTAAGGAACTGTCCAGCTCGTCCTCTCCAAACTTGCCAATCTTCACAACCTTTATACTTAATCCCTTTTCTTTCACGTATTTTTTCACAGTCTGTTCCATGCTGTCTTGATCGTGTCCAACAGCTATGACATCTGGTTTGATCCTTTCAATAACTTTTCCAATGTCAAACTCCTCATAACCTAAGAGAGCTTCGTCGACAACTCTTAAAGACTCAACGAGGGCACGTCGCTGGTTTTCAGATACAATCGGTTTCTTGTCTTTCCTTTTTTCCACAGTACTGTCTCTGGCTACAATTACTATGAGTTCAGCGTTTCGTCCACCAGCCTTTTTCGCTTCCTCTAAATACTTTACATGTCCGAGGTGCAGTAGATCAAATACGCCCGAAGCCAGAACTATTTTTCTCTTCTTCTTTTCCTCTTGACCCACCATTCGAATTTCACGGCTCCCAACAGTTTTAACGCATCAAGCAAGCCTTCACAATAGGCAACAGAAGCCAAACTTACATCAAACTTCTTTCTCTCCCTATAGTATTTGGCATCCTCTAAATAGGTTTTAACGTATTCCACAACCTTCCCGATGCCTTCTACGTCTACATTTATTAAATTTCTAATTGGTTCCATATGTTCTAGAACATGTTCGGTAGAAGCTATGTACTTCGAAACAAGCTTCTCTAAATTCATTCGACAACCTCTCACAAATTTTTAGGAGCGCTAGCAAAAACTATAAGGGCCTCAGCTTCCATGAAATGAAGTTTTCCCGGGAAAATCATGCTGTAGGGCGGTTCTCCAAAATCATGGCTTAGCAGGTCTTTCAGGAACCCAGCTTTCACCATTGGGTTGCTGCTTCCAGCTCTTGCTATGCCCACTACAAGCGTGTCCATTGTTGCTACTCTCTCTCTTCTCTTCTTCTCGATCTTCAAAAGCGATTCTAATCCTTCACAGATTTTCATATAGCGTTTTTCTTCCACCTTTATATCTAATAAGCAGAGAGTATGAAGTCCCAGCTTTTTGTTTTGGGCGATAACCTCATATGGGGTTTCAGATATTGTTTCGCTCGGGAGAGGTATTGTAACAGTTTTTCCAAACTTATAGTTGTGCAAGCCTGACAACCCTATCACAGCGGAGAGTATGGAAGCCCCGTGAACGACGCGTGTTTTCATTCCGATTTTTTCAGCCTGTATCCTTAAAGCAACATGAGTAGTAGCTATAAGGGGGTCGCCTGGAACAAGTAAGACGGCCTTACCGGTTTCAGCAGCTCTTAAAATGGCTTTTCCGTTCTCTTCCTCAAGCTCCTTCCTTGAAACAACTTGAAGCTGTTTTCCGGAAATCTTCTCAAATCTTCTTATTGAAAAATGAGGCATAAAACTCGTGTAAAGTTCTACAAAAACACTGTCCGCTGTTTTCGTCTCTTCGAACCCACGTAAGCTTATTCCCATCTCATCGTGTAAACCAAGTCCAACGAAAACAATCTCACCCAATGTTTTCAGCCTCTTACAACCGAAAATAGGGATTAGAGCTTAAAACTGTTGGTCTTAGCAAAACTAGAAAGAAAAGTTTGCAGAAAATTCGAGTTTGCTGTACACATTCTTGGGTTAGATCTTATTTTTCAGCCATATCCTGACAGTCTCGTAGGAATAAGATAATGTGGCTGCGACGCTTATTGCTACTGTAAATACGTATTTTCTTGTCAAAACACACGCGCGCAGTGGCAAGTAAGCTCAGCTCGCGACTATCCTTGCTGCTTCTAGCTGTTCTCCCTCAATTAAGTTCAAGACGCTACTGCAGGATAATCAAACCGCAAGTAAGCGAAAAAGAGTATACATCTTGAATAGGTCTGCACACTAGGAACTGCGACATTAAGTTTTCTTTCTAGATTGAAAGGGTTAGGTAAATTTATTAAAAAGACTGATGGAAATTGTAACGTAGGGGCCCGTAGCTCAGCAAGGTTAGAGCGGCGGACTAACCGCTACACAGGGTTAGGTTGAGGCTCTTAACCCGTAGGTCAGGGGTTCAATTCCCCTCGGGCCCGCCACCGACAGTGCGATCAGTACATCGATTTATTAAATGGAGAACTGAACATCACCTTAGAAGACAATTGAAACAGCGATTAGAAACTATTGTTGAAGAAGAATCATAATTTAGCTATGCGCACTACCACAATATATTTTCCTGCCTTATTCTGCAGTAATCGTCTGAGTTCAGCACTCCAGAGCGCGCGCAAGAACCACTTTGGCTCTCTTAACATCTTAGCACGCGTATTACATAGATTTTTTTCTTCTGTACAATGTGACTGCTAATAGTGTTGCTATCATGAATAGTGGTAGAATGAGGAATGATGGAAACTCCGGTATTATGATGACTCTTTCTGTTGGGTGTATATAGGTGAAGTATAGGTAGCTGTAGTTGGCATCTGAGCATGGTAGCAGTGTATATGGAATTTCGGTGTCGTTTACTGACACGTGGTATGTGCCATTCATCATCGCTGTTGGGAACGAGACTCTGCAGAATCCTGTTGAACCTTCTGCTCCGCTGGCGTTGAACATTAGGAATGTGACTTCTCGGTGTTCAATCCAGATTGAAGCGCCAAAATCTGAAATCGTGGAATTGGAAATCACCTTGACATTGCAGGCATGTGGCACGAGGGGTGGTGTGAAGTAGGTGACATTGTAGCTGTTAAACGTGCCCATCAAAGGATAATTGTCCGTGTTGTTTGCATCAATGATGTGTGGAGAGTCGCCTATTCCGTCATGGTTTGAGTCAACTCCAGTGTAGTTGCTCCAATAGTTCCCTTCAACAGTGTCATCCCAAAAGTTAGTACGGCTGGGTGCAACCATGTTAACCTGCTGGGTGTTGACTATGAAGTTGTTGTGATAGATTCTGTTGTGCGCGTACGCGCGAAGCTCATCCAGCTTGATTCCAACGTCGTTCTTTGTTATGGTGTTTCCATTTATGGTGATGTTTGAAGAGTTTTCGAGAAAGATGCCATCGCCGTTGTCTACTATTTGGTTTCCAGATATGGTGTTATAGTCAGAGCGCGCGCGCACGCCTGTATCGCTGTTTGCTGTTATGTTGTTTCCGCTGACACTATTATAGTTGGAAGGACCAAAGAGATAGATGCCATTGCCGTTGTCCGTTATGTTGTTTCCGCAGATACTGTTATTATTTGTTCTAAACGATAGTAAGATGCCATCCTCGTTGTTTCCTTCGATATTGTTTCCAGAAACAGTGTTGTTGGAAGAAAAGTCGAGCCAGATGCCATAGAAGGAATTTGCTGTTATGTTGTTTCCGCTTATGCTGTTATAGTTGGAAGAAAGCCAGAGATAGATGCCATTGCCGTTGTTTGCTGTTATGTTGTTTCCGCTCACGCCGTTATTGGAAGAAGAACCGAGTCCGATGCCATCCCTGTTGTTTGCTATGGTGTTGTCTGCTATGCTGCTGTTGCTTGTTTCCCATAATTGCACGCCGATGCTTGTTTGGGATAGGTTGAGGTTTTCAACCCTTATGCCTGTGCAGTTGATCAGTATCACCTGTCCTGCATCGTCTACGGTGTAGTCTGCCGCTCCTTCAAGATAGACTAAGGGCTTGCGGTTCACGGTGTTGTCCTCCACAACGTTCTGGTACGAATCCCAAACAATAAGACCGTTATTGGTGAACGTGTTTCCGCTGACACTGTTATAGTTGGAAGAAGAGAGACAGATACCATACCCGTTGTGTGCTATGTTGTTTTCGCTGATGCTGTTGTTGGAAGACCCATAGAGCCCGATGCCATAATCGAAGTTTTTGATTTGTGTGTTCTGAACCCTCACGTTTGTTCTTCCAGTCAAGTCTATCCCTTCGGTGGCCCACGCTCCCGTTCCTTGAAGCGTGTATCCTGCGCCGTCAATTATTATGTCATCCCTCTCAACAACAATTGCAATAGAGGTTGGTTGAACGTCTCCCACAATATTATCTGTTAATGTGTAAGTAATATTATCAACACTCGAAATAGGTGCCGTATCAGGGTCAACACTTCCATCAGCCCTAATATAGATGGTTTCAGTCCAAATCCAATCTGACTTAACTGGTTGAGTGTTAAACGCCAATGTTAACATGCCTATTAAAAGCAGTGTTAACGTTATTCCAGAAACTGTTCTCTTTGACAAACCTTTCTCCTATTTTAAAATAGCTTTCTTCGAAATAACACTTTCGGAAAAATCTTCTGTTGAATATGTGACGCTCTATTGAAGTATATGCGCGGTTCAAACGCGAAATTAGATGGAATTCAAACTCTGAAAAATGTTGAAGTTCTGGAGCGTGTATTTCAAAAATAATGTTGAAATAGCGCGCGCGAGAAAATTGACGGCTTGCTTTTGTTAAATGTGTATTAAATTAAACAAAAGTATAATAAAATCTTCTAAAGATTCCATAACTATCACAAATACGCATCAAAATAACTTGTGAAGCATGAGAGGTTATCGTTATATAACATAACAAACATTTGTCTAGACAAAAATACTTAAACCGTCGACATCTAAACACGACCTTAACAGCAGCAAGTATTCTTGCCGAGGAAATCGCTTCGACAGCCCATATGTCATTACAATCTGAATTCAGAATTCATAATCTATTTACAAATCAGAGCTGAATTTTGAGTTAGATAAAAAATGAAAGCCATCACCAAACTTGCAAAGATACTGGGAGTAAAGGGCTTCCTATGTCTTGCCTCACTGACAACGATCGCCCTAGCTTTAGTACCTTACACAGCAACCGTAACCATAACTCAAACACAACAATTTACACTCGGAGCCACATCAGCTCTATGGACGATCTACGTAAATGACGTAAACGAAACAAGATATCTACCAGGCTCAGGTAGCCCAGCAGGCTCTGAAGAACCCACGTTCAACGCAAGTGACTCCAGCACATACGCATTCAAAGTCGTGACAGACGCAAACAAAGTTTGTTCAGTTAAAATCGAGCTAACCCCAGCCGTCAACAGCAGCAAGTTCTCAAAATTTGAAATCACAGCGAAATATTGGAACGGTTCAGCTTGGGATGACGAAACCTTATACAATGCTACTATAGGCTCAACAACCAAACCTTACATCAACGGGTTAACATCAGGAGATGCAGGCTACATCCATCAAGCCATGTCAGAAACCACACACTATCTAATCAAAGTAACATACTCCTACGACCAAGTCGACGAAACAACTCAAGTAACAGTAACCTTCCAGTACACACCGCTTCCACAAGACTCGTTCTAGAACCCTTCCAATCCCAACCGCGCATGCACAAAGAGAGGGTCAAAAGTTGAGTGAAACCGACACAAAAGAAAGCCAATCATCAGATTTCTCCCGTGCATTAAACTCAATGCTGGGCAACCTTGAGAACGTTGTTGATAAATTTCAAACAACACTATTGGTAGTGTTGGCAAAGATTGAAAAATTAGAATCACAGGAAAGACCCTCCAAAGAATACGAGGCGCCCAACGATAATGAACTCGATACAAAAGAAATTGAGCAACTAACCAATGAGGCAATGACTTCACTAGAAACGCCCCCACATGTGCCTGCTGAGAGAGCAGAGATTAAGTTCCCCCATCTAAAAACAAAATTGGGTCTCGGATTAGTTACGCTAGCTGCCGGTCTCTTAGCCGCGAACTTGGCTCTCTTCCAATGGATTGAAAGAACAGGTCTTCACAATCTACTAGGAAACTATGCCCCCTACGTGTGTGCATACGGAGGATTTGCAGCAATGATTTTCGGAGCAATGCTGATAAACGACTTTCTGGTTGCCATGAGCCTCTTAAAAAGAAAATACGTGACAGACGATGGAATCACAATATTCGCTGATGTAGAGAAAGAAGAGGAAAAGCAAAAAGTCCTTGCAACAGAACACAGAAATAGAAGACACAAGAACCTAAGGCGCAAAACTACAGCTGTAGCGCTTATTATTTTCCTTTTTATGTTATGCCCAATGGTCGTGTCTTCCATAGTGTCATACACTGCAACAACTACAATAACACCTAACAGTGTCGAAACCCTAGACCTCTACATCGATTCTTTTGACGCTACCAAAGACCTATGGGCTAAGGTCGGTTCCACGCCATATCTAGACGCCCAAGATGAACCCAACAATTATATATATTCTCCATTCCAAGGAAACGGGTCTAAACACGGAGACCAGATCGGAGATTTCGGATTTGAAAACACAACCCAAACAGGGACAATTATTTCCGTCAAACTAAGGGTTTACGGCCACGCCAGCACATCTAACCCCGATGAATGCTATTACGCGCGCGCTCGGGTTGGTATTACTTTTCTTGTACGATGACTTCACTGTTGGAGACTGTGGGTATTGTCTTGTATATTGTAGGGCCAAGATAGTATGTTTTCTCGATGGAGAGCGTGAGGCTTGATGAGCCTAGGGAGATGGCTTTGAACTTTATTTGGCATAGCCCTCCTGAACCATTGAAGTTTGTTTGGTTTTTACCCAACAGACAGGCGCCTATAAGCACCTCTCCTTCATTGTTTTTTATCTTATGCAGTAGAGGGTTTTTGAACTCTGTGCTGTTATAGTCCATAAGAGCATCACTCACTGTGTATGTATACGAAAACACATAATCATGAGGAAGAGAAACGTTAATGCATTCTAGAATTGTGTTGTCAAAAAAGAGACAAACCTGCCAAGAATACATCTCTGTAGCATTGGCAACACCGACTTCAATGATAAATACGTCACTAATCTTCGTGGCAACTTCTTGAGGAAGCACAGTGAATGTCACATTGGGATTCACGATTGAATTTAGCTCCATCTCTTTCTCAGCATCCATGTCTGACATGGATTCCGTTTCTAGCCTCTCCTCTATTTCTAACTGAGACATAACTTCCTGTGTTGATGACACGCCGCTCACCTCCATTTGGTTGGGATAAACTATGACAACGCTGAGAATGACAGCACTCAGAATCCATACGGCAAAAAAAGCCACAGTAAAAGAAACTATTGTGCGCACAACACCC
>Ga0209636_10001364_pt1 | contig 24541 bp, 24 predicted proteins | sample DeeMarSWOR152_54_FD_187464 | JGI IMG/M metagenome (GOLD analysis project Ga0209636, IMG submission 187464) | Marine sediment microbial communities from White Oak River estuary, North Carolina - WOR-1-52-54 (SPAdes) (version 2) | ecosystem: Environmental > Aquatic > Marine > Intertidal zone >...
GAAGGCCGCTAAGGGCGCGGATCTTCTGATTCATGAATGTTCCCTTCCGGACCGTATGAAAGGTATGGCTCCAAATCATTCCACACCTGGTGAAGTCGGGAAGGTGGCGGCGGAGGCGGATGTCAAAACCTTGGTGATTACCCATTTGTATCCTGAGCTGATAGAAGAACTCGGTGATGCCCTCCGTAGTATTCGAGCGACTTTTTCTGGGAAAATCATCGTCCCACGTGATACTCAAATCATTACCTTATAATGTTGGACCGAAACATCTTTGAACGGCTAATGATTTTTGGTGGGTTTTATGAACAAGCGAGATTTCCAAGATATGCTAAACCGGGCTGTTCCTATCGAACAATATATGCGTGAGTGTTCAGCAGATTGTAAATCGAAATACGAGGCCTGTCGAGCGGATTATACACTGAAACCTGACATACTCGAATCGATCAAGGCATTTGATAACCAGTTTATTGTTGTAACTATTAGTGCTGATTGGTGTAAAGATTGCATAGCCAATGTACCAGTGCTTGATTTGGTTCACGAGGCGACAGGCCTTCCTGTGTATATCTTGGGTGGTGTGAAAACAGACCCCTTGAACCCCGATCGACAATGGGCAGTTCCACCAAGTCCTCCCGAAGTAAATACGCTAAACATCAAAGCGATTCCAACGATTCTCATTTATGCAAAGAATGGAAAAGAAATAGGTCGAATCATTGAGAACCCATCGATAAAACCCACACTGGAAGAAGAACTCCTTTACTTCTTGGAAAAAGCGTAATTGTGTACTCACTGTATTGTGATTGCTTCATAATTTTTCTTCGTCAATTTCTGGTCGATGTGGAGTAGGACCAGAACCTTCGAAGTGGATAAGCCCTTTCCCCCCACCACCATGGCCTCCAATAAAATGAGCCCGGCGATCAGCATCTCTTTTTCTTCTTTCCAAATCTTTAGGGCGTTTATCGGGGGGGATAAGGAATAGGAGGAGGAATAGACCAAGGAGCGCCCCATAAAAAGCTGCAAAGAAAAGATTCGTTATTAGCAGGAAAAAGAAAATTGAAACTAGCGCAATTAGGAGTGATGCCACACAATATCGACGTCTTTTTTGATTTTGGGTGAGTTTTGGCTTTTGTGGATTGGTCGTGCTTGAAACCCCAATCACCTCATGTTCACTAGGAAAATTGGGAGTTATATAGTTATTTCGAGAGTAGACACTTATCGTTTCGTCCTTCCTAAAGCCTTTAAGTTAAGTGAAGAATCTTCGGGGTGGGAGCGAACATTGTCTTTCCGGATTTGTCCTCGTTGTTCAGGATTTGTGGAAGTGCGACCGCTGGGTAAGCATTTCCAGATTCGGTGTTCGCAATGTGGAGCCAGTTACAAAACTAAACCTGGCGAGGTAGGTGATCCTGTTGCAGCATATCTGCGTTTCATGGACGTTATGGAGAGTGGTGAGCCAGCTCAGAGAGCTGATGTGAAGTCCAGACGACCTCCCTCACGATATGACCGAGAACCGAAACGTCGACCGCGGTCTAAGGAAGAGTGGAAGAAAGTGTTGAAACAAGCGGGAGTTGAATCGGTTGAACAGCTCCCGGAGGTTGTACAGCGTATTCTTAGTGATTCTGCGTTTCATTTAGTAAAATATCGCCAATTTCCTGAAACTGCACCTGAATCCGGTTGTCAGGTCAAGGATGCTCCATTGAATGACCGATTGAAAGCGGTCCTCGAACAACAGGGCGTTACTCAGTTGTTCAAGTTTCAGGAGGAAGCTTTACAGCATATTCTTGCAGGGCGGGATGTTGTCATTTCAGCTCCTACAGCGACGGGGAAGACCGAGGCATTTGCCCTGCCCATTATCGAGCAGATTTTAGCCCGACAGAAGGGTTGGGGGCCATTACGAGCGGCAGAAAAACGGGCAGTACAAGCCGTGTTCATCTATCCTACAAAAGCATTAGCCCGTGATCAAGCTGGAAAACTTGCCACTCTAACTTCCAGCGTCGGATTGGATGTAGCCGTGCTAGATGGTGACACACCCAAATCTGAGCGGGGTGCAATTTACCGGCAGCCTCCTGATATTCTCATCACAAACCCGGATATGTTACATGTTCACCTAATACGCCCTCGAGACCCTATTCGGCGACTGATTCGAACGGCCCAACATGTGGTGTTAGATGAGTTGCATGTGTACGTGGGAGCCTTCGGATCGAATGTGCATTTTCTTTTACGTAGGTTACAGCGGATTTGTCCCCCGCTCCAATTGATTGGGGCATCGGCGACAATTGCCAATGCACAAGAGTTTGCTGAGCTCCTCTTTGGAAGGTCTGTGGTTGCGATTCATTGTGCCACGGGGAAGAAAGGGATTATTCATTTTATGATGTTATATCCTGAGCGGGTAAGCCAAAGCACAATGATTGCTAGCGTGGCTCAAGAACTGGTTCGAAGCGATATGAAAACGCTAGTGTTTGCAAATACCCACAAGAACGCTGAAGTCATTAATCTGATTGCGCGACGGACACGGATGTCTAGTGCTGTACATCGGGCCGGGTTACCAATGTCATATCGTCGGAAAGTGGAAGATGATTTCAGGCGAGGCGAATTGGACTTGCTTGTTTCGACCCCAACTTTGGAGCTAGGGATTGATATTGGTGACCTGGAAGGTGTTGTGTCGATGTTGGTGGGGATTACTCGCCTGACTCAGCGGATTGGTCGCGCTGGGCGAAAAGGTCAGGATAGTATTGCTGTGTTAGCTCTCCGAGCGAATGATGCCATCAGCACGTATTATCGCGAACACCCAGATGACTATTTCACAGATATTGATCCTGCCTATGTTGAACCCCATAACGAGGTTGTGGCGCATCATCAACTGATAGCAGCAGCCTTGGATATGCCATTAGTTCAGGATGAATTTGCTGAGTTTGAACCAGTCATAGAACAATTACTCAAAGAAGGGTTGTTTTCCGAATCACGTGGGAAACTGCGACCGAATATTATTGCAACACGTCGGATACTCGCGCGGTATTCCATTCGAGGGATTGGTGATACCGTTCAAATCGTTCACAAGGGGAAAATTATTGGTGAGCGCCAGATGCCCATGGCGATGGGTGAACTACACCCTGGTGCTTTCTATCTGCATGGAGGAACAACCTATGAATCACTGGAATTCGAGTATCGCCATGGCGTGGGGAGAGCCGTTGTGGAGCGCCTTCCTGTAGGTCACCGTGAGATGACCCAGCCACTCCGTCATGTTGATCCGGAGGTCATCCGAGTATTAAACACACGTCAAGTGTACGGTATCACTGTCCATTATGCTGACCTACGTATGACAGAAGTTGTAACAGGGTATGCGATAAGAGACATCTATACCGATAAGATACTCAAGATTGAGAGTTTAGATCAACCCTTGGAATTCACCTATCCCACGAAAGGCTTCTTTTTTACTGCCCCTCATCCCGTGAAAGCCATCACAGCGACGTTGGCAAGCAAACAAATCAAATCTAAACCCGAACGAGTTCTAAAAGGAGCTGATGAGGACGAAGAGATTACAGAAGAAGACCTTCTGATTGGAGGATTCCACGCGTTGGAGCACACTCTGATTGAAAGTAGTGACATGTTAACAGGTGGCGGAAGCCATGGGATTGGTGGTGTATCCATGGGTTCGACGGGACTCATTTTCATATATGATGGGAGTCCTGGCGGGAGCGGATTATCCAAATTGCTTTATGATCGTCTGGAAGAAGCGTTCCGCCGGGTCACAGTTATCATTAAGGAGTGTACTTGCGAGGATTTGGATGGATGTCCTGCATGCACCTACTCGTATCGGTGTGGGAACAACAACTGGCCCCTCTTCAAAGATGGTGCATTTGAGGCGGCAGATTTAGCTTTGAAAGGTGTAAAGGTGAACACCGCAGTAAGTCCTGAACTCACAGAAGAACCACTAGTTTAGTACGTCCTTTTTGTCATTAGAAATCTGGAGTAAGTTGGGCTCGTATTTTCGGAAAAAGCACTCTCACAAGTTGTAACTTCACCGATTGGGCTCCTGCATCGGGGTATATTTGGTATAATTCGTCAATAGTTTTGTAACCCATGAGCAGCTGATAGATCACAGGAAAAGGCACTGCCACATGCATGTCCTTAATTTCTTCACGTTTTATATAAGTGATTTTCTTAATCTTCCCATTTTTGAAGACTAATTCAATTCCTGCGCGGAACCAGTTGATGCGCAACGAATCGGACAATTGGGTAAAATCGGAGTGGGCTAACCGGTTTTCAAGAACGGGTGTAATTGTTTCCATGAAGTGCTTCACTGATGGAATTCGTACGTACCAGGCATAAGGTCTCGTAAATTTTGACTGGCTTAAGCCCTCAAGAACAGGTTGAATGGCGGGTCGTGATGGGAGATATATTCGGATGGGCAATTTGCGACGTCTTGCAATGGTTTTCATGTAGCGAAGTATTGATGGGATGTGTGTAAGATCCTTTACCCAGAGTTCATGCATTTCAAGAAAGCCCCAGCCGATTGACAGGATAAAGGATCCTACGGTCTTAGTGTTGCGTTTTACGACATAGAATCGGTAAACGGAATCATCTCCAAATTTACCATGGGTGAGGTAGGGATATTCTGCTGGTGTGATAATCCGATAGAAATCGAGATACGAATTCCGGTGTTTTCGTGCAGTGAGATATTCATCAAAGGTTTGCTCTGTAATCTCTTCAATGGTGACAGGTTCTTTCTCATTCTTTTTGAGGCGAGGAATTAGTTCATTGGGTATGGTTAGGGTTCCATCAAAGTTTATGGCGAATTCGTAGCCGAGGGTTCGGTAGAAGAAGGGAATTCCAATAATTACGAGTAATGGGAGTTTGTATTCGGCTACCCGTTGTTCAAAGAGGTCATTGAGTTTGCGAATTAATCCTCGGTGACGATATTCAGGGAGGGTGGCAACGATTTCCATGTGCCCAACGGGAAATTGTGTGCCATTGAGAATACAGGTTGTTCGTGAAAGGCAAAAGTAAGAAACGACCTTCTGTTTTGTTGTATCCATTATTAGGAAGTGATCAGAAGGTGGGGAATCGTGGTGATAATTAAACAGGCGGTCAATCATTGAGCTGACTTCTTTTCCAAAAACGACCTTCACTACTCTCTCAATCGCCTTCTCATCAGCAGTGGTTGCGGTTCGCATGATAAGACTTTCGCCTAGATCGACTTGCATAGTGGAATCCCTTCGATATTGGTGGGTGTTCGAAGTGCCGCTTCCTCAAATGCTTATTGGTGCCTTTTTGTGATATCATGGTGAGTGAAGTGCATCAGAGAACCCAACACTTTAAGACGACCAGTTCCCTCACTCTACGTGTTGTCGCCTAAAGATGGAAGAAGGCTGAGATTGCTGTGGCGCGATTTAAGTATTATACCATTTACCGCTGCAAGCATTGTGGCGAACGCATTCGTGTCCATGGCAAACTCGCGTCGAAACTTGTTTTGCCTTCCGGTGTTCAGATGTGTTGTACTCGTCCACGATTAGTTCGAGAACGGCAAGTTTTAATTTCAGACTATGAATCGGATAAACACACTAAAGGGAAAGAAGAGCCTCGAGCCGAAAAAGTGACACAGAAGAGCTTGTCTGAGTATTCAAAGAAATAATCGTTCTCTTTTTTCAGTTTAGAGAATCGTATAGCGTGGATGATTCCGTGTTTTGGGAGTGGGAGCTGGGTAGGAACCCTCGGCAGAGGTGTAGGCAAGGAGGGCATCAGTGACTGCGGTTGCCGTGAAGAAGCGGGGGGCGCGGCGGAGTGGTCCAGCGAGAATGAAGTTGGCTCCATGACATTGAAGATAAGTGCAAAGGGCTGGAGAAAGGTATCGTTTTGCGGCTGGCGAGATGAGTTTCGCGCGACGCCATATGGCAACACTATTCGCTGATCCAGCACCAACAGGATAACCCAATTCAGCTTTGACAAATTGCATTGCAGACGCAGCAATACTGAGACCCGCAAGATCGAGCGCAACAGTATCGATGAGCAATTTTGTGAGTTTAGCTTTTTTGGCTTTTGTTAGCAAACCTTCTTCATCTGAAGAACCCTTTAATGCGTCTAATCGCCCTTCAGGGCGAATATCGAGTGGATTATGAGCGAGGACAATTGCAGCTTGGATTTTTGCGCTTCGAAGTGCTTCGAGTTCTTCGTTAGAAGTATGATGACTAATAGCATCATAGATAGCGAGATTCGTTCGACCAGTCTGTTCAACGTAAGAAACCCCTGCGAATCGTGCTTCCTGTGAACTACTATCAATGAGGAAAGGAATTGTTTCAGCAACTTCCGTGAGATAGGGTAGGTAGTTGTTCATCGCCTCTGGTGTTTCTGCAAGGACATCGAGGATTAGAGGATTGCCAGTTGTTTGACTGAGTTTGATGGCTCGGTCAATGTATCGTCTGGCTTTTTTCTTATCAAAGCGACCAACGCGATGATCTGTGACTAGACGATCACCGCGATGGAAAATGGATAGCATCAGAGTTGTGGGATATTCTCCGCGACGACCGCCTAGGATAACGTCACCAATCTGAACGGTCTTGGGATCAACAGGGGAGGATTGCTGGATCATTGAGTTCATCTCATTAGGTGAATTTTCCTATTTCCTAGAAGGGGGTTGAATGGCATTTTAAGTTCTACTTCAACGGATATTACCGAACACGCGAATGCTTTTTAGGAACCTTCACGCCCAGCATGGTCTTCATAGAATGCGGTGAAGCCTATTTTAAAACCAACTCCCACTAATGAAAGCTTTGAATCAAGACCTTACTTAGGTCAAATCCTTCTCTTGGCAGCCGCACAAGCAATTCTAATGTTGGGCTATGGAGCCGTCCTGCCCATCTTACCCTATTATCTCATTGAATTTGGGGCAGGCGCTTTTGAATACGGACTGCTTGTTGCTACCTTTTCGATTTTCGCCTTCATTGCTGCCGGTCCATTGGGAACTCTTTCTGATCGAATTGGACGGAAACCCGTCATCATGATTTCCCTCGCCGGTGCAGGCCTCTCACTGGTCGTGTTTAGTCTGTCGAATTCTCTCATTTTACTTTTCATTACTCGAGCAGCCGAGGGTTTTTTTACTGCAGGGTTATGGCCTTCGGGCGATGCCTTGGTCTCTGATATTGTGCCTCCCAAGAAACGCGGAAGCGCTTGGGGGAACCTTTTGGCCGGTCGGACTACGGGAATGATTTTTGGACCCACCATCGGAGGCATCCTTGCGTTTTATCTCGGCGTTCGAATTCCGTTCATGATTTGTGCAGCCCTTGCCTTCGTTGCCCTGCTTCTGAGTGGTCTTTTCATCCGCGAACCACCACGTACTCGGTCCAAAGAAGATCTTCTCCACGATCAGATCAGTCAACCGTGGTGGGATAGATTCTATCTAGCTCTCAAAGCCTATTGGAATGTGCTGCTAACTGGTGGGCTGCTGCTTGTGGTTGCTATGATTGTGAGGTTCACCCGTATCCTTTCGATTGCCACGGTAGAACCCATGTTTGCCATTTACACAACTGATCCGCGAACTTTCGGATTAACACCCTTAGAGTTAGGTCTATTTTTCTTCTGCTTTGCAATCACTAATGCAATTTCTCAATTAGTGTTCGGACGACTTGCCGATCGAATAGGACATGGTAGCCCGATGGTTCTTTCCGGCTTTGTGACAGCATTTGGGTTGTTTCTTGCCATTATTGCCACATCAACACTTCAATTCTATCTCGTCGCAGTTTTCTTGGGATTGGGTGGTGCGATGGCATTACCCTCTACGGTAGCTGTTGCAGCGGAGGCTGCTCCTCCAACTGAACGAGGACGGGTTATGGGATTATTATCCATGTCTGGAAGCTTAGGACGAGCGACGGGACCGATTGTTGGAGGTTTCTTGTATGCTAGTATTCTCGCCTTGACTGATAATCCCTATCTTGCCGCATTGCCACCCGTAACAATTGCTTTGATTGTTGGGATTCTTGGAAGTTTTGCTGCAATTCCGTTATTCCTTAGAGTCCGGAGAACTGCGATGAATAAAAACACTGGAGAGGAAAAGCCTTTGAAGACCGATGAGGGCTAGTCCTAGCTTGATACTGATGACATCACAAGTTCTCCCCCATGTCAAGAAACCTGCAACGATTCTTATTGTGGAAGCACATCCTGACGATGCTGCAATTTTTGCTGGTGGAACTTTGGTTAGGCTAGCTGAGGAGGGGCACACCCTAGTTAATCTGTGTTCGACGTATGGTGAAAAGGGCACTTTAGACCGTTCAATGACTCGTGAAAAAATGATTGATATTCAAAAAAGTGAATCCCTACGAGCAGCGGATGTGATAGGGATTAGCGAGGTTATCTTCCTAGGAATTCCGGATGGTGAGCTACAACCGGAGCTAGAACTGCGTCAGCAGTATACAGAAATCATCCGTCGCGTCCAACCGGATTTTGTATTTAGTTTTGACCCGCATATTCCCTATGATCCCCATCCTGACCATCAAGCAACGAGCCGAACAATCTATGAAGCCTGTTTGAATTGCCACTTACCATTGGTGTTTCCTGATCAGCTTGCAGATGGACTAAAACCACATTATGTGAATCGATTCTTTGGTTGGGAGTCTTCGAACCCGAACACCTATGTTGACATTACTGCGTCCTTAGAGACGAAACTACGAGCCTTAGAAAAATATGAGAGCCAAATGCAAATGATACTCGATGAAACGCGGAATCGCTCTTCACGTGCAGGAATTGATGTTCCGATAAGTAGAGAAACAACATCGAAAGAATTCATTCGCGAGTGGATTACGACGGAAGCACAAAGAATTGGCAAACATGCCAATTGCCAACATGCAGAAGCATTCAATAGCATCGGGTTTAGTGCCGTTAGAATTATTGTAGAACAATTAGAAACCGAAGAGTAGTGAAGGTCTGTATTCCCGGAAAATGCTAAGCCTTTTAGGTAACTTCATTTCCGGAAGTGACCGGTGATTACCCGTGAATGGTTGGGACCACGTCTTCATTACAACGATTGTATTTTTTGTGAGTTGGATAGCCATTTACTTCCTTGCTCTCTATGGCTTTATCGCATTCCCAGCATACCTTACTCTCTGGTTTATCTTCGTCGCCTGGGTTGGTGGAATCTTTCCAGATTTCGATATTCACTGGAAACCCCTTCTCGGACATCGGTCTGTCATTACTCATAGTGTCTTAGCGCCACTCCTAATTGTTGGCATCTTCTACCTTCCGATACTCATTGTTCCTGAGTTATGGATGGAAATTGATCGCTATTTCATCGTCATCTTCTTACTGGGATGTGCCCTACACTTACTCCTCGATTTAATTCCTAGCTCTCGCTCAGTACTCAATCGATTCATGAAAAATCCGTTGGAAGCCTTTGCCTATATTGAGAAAAATCAAACATCAGCACCTGGAAACATCACAAGAATCCCTGAAAAGTATGAAAGAGGATGGCTAATCGGTAATGCCGTTGCCCTTATCTTCTTTGCTGCGTTTCTCTGGTGGTTCTTTGTTACCTTCTTTCCTTGAGCACCTGCGCTAGTATTTCCATTAAATCCAAAATCTTGAGATCAGTCTCCTTTACCTGATTCTGGGTTTCGGTGAAGTGGAGTTTACAGTTTGGACAAGCTGAAACCAAGTATGAGTTCGAAGCTGATGGTGTATCAGCTAGTCGGGTCCGGGTAATTTCCTCAGCTAGAGCCGGAAAGGTTTTGGGTAAGGCGCCGCCTCCACCGCAGCAATCCGCATATTCTCGATTGTGAGGAAATTCCATTAGGTCGGCTCCTGGGATAAGTTTGAGAAGCTGTCGGGGGGGTTCGTAAATGCCTAGTTCTCGTCCTAAATGGCAGGGATCATGGTATGTCATTGTTAAAATTGAACCAGTTTGCTTCGTCTGTAAAGGGGATTTGATCAGTGGAGCGAGTTGTTCACTTTGCTTGACTAAAAATTCGACCATGTGAAGTACTTTAACTTTCTTGGGTAGGTGTATACCTAGTTGTGGATAGTCGAGTTTAAGGGCTCTGGCGCACCCGGGGCACGTTGTGAGTATTGTCTTTGCACCGGATTCTTTGATGGCTTTAACGTTTTGTTCTGCCAAGGATTTGGCACTTTCGATGAACCCGGCTCGGATAAGGGGTGATCCACAACAGACTTCATTTTTCTCTCCATTGAGAAAGGTGAAATCAATTCCTAGTCTAGCTAGCACTGTATGAGTTGCTGAAGCGATTTCTGGATGTCTGTATGCTGTAGTACATCCAACAAAATAGGCAATCTCGGCTGTGGATGTTTGATTCTTCAAAATACTTTGAAGTTGTGCAAACCGCTCATCATGTGGTTCGCCATAGACGTTGAAGAATTCACTGGTGTTCTTATCGAGCTCAAGAGTTCCAGCAGGAGCTCGGTGTTCAGCTACTACGCGTTCACGACTAAGTTCGATGATGCGTGGAAGTTCATGACGAGGCATACACCAAGCCTTGCACGCCCCACAGAGATTGCATTGATACAAACGATCCACCGCTGCTTCTGTGAGCGCACTTTTTCCTCCCCGATACAGTTCAATGATAAGGGCTCGACCAACAGGACTGCAGGCATCAGAACGAGTAACCAAATGAGTGGGGCAGGAATGGCGACACATACGGCTGCAGAGACTACATAGACGACTAATTTTAGCGAAATCATCCAACGTGTTTGATAGGGCGGTTGAATTGGGTGGTGTCATTGTGAAGCTCCCTCTTTAGGAAATTTCGAGGTTTCATTCCCAAATCCCAATTTGCCAGGGTTCATGATATTATTGGGATCCAAATACTGTTTGATGGCTTGTAGAAGCGCAAAGCCGGTTTCTCCATGTTCGATTGGCATCCAAGGGGCTTTGAGAAGCCCCACGCCATGTTGATGGCTGAGTGTGCCGCCTGCACGATGTGCAGCTTCTAAGCCTGCATCCCAGATTTGTTGGTATTTTGTCTCAACTTCTTCTGGTGAGTTAGCGTGACCGACGAAGATGACGTAGATGTTACCACCGTCGGGGTAGAAGTGGGAGAAGTGACTCATAGTGCCAACTCCGAAGGCTTCGATGGCTTTCCGCATCTCCCAGTACATCTTCTCTAAATTGGCATAGCTAGAAGCCACGTCTAAAACATCGTAAAGCATGCCTGGACCCATGTTCATGCTCGAAGGATAATAGAGATCGAAACGGTTGTTCCACCAGTGCTTTGAAGGCCCCGGTCCTAAATCCTCAGCACCTCCTTCTAAACAAATCTTGGTTACCGTGCGTTTTTCCAGTCGAACAAAGTCTTTTGTTGCCCGATAAATGAAGTTCAGGACGCAAGCGCCGTCTGAAGGTGGTTTGAACCGGCTGAGCACGAAACGTGTTTCGTTTTCATCGTATAGACGGATGAGCGCAGGTTTCAGGTCTTGGCGAAATACCTGTTTGACAGCATTCATCCCTGAATGTAGGTCGGGAAAGAGAAAGGAAGCAAACTGTGTTTCCTCGGGGGATGGAGCAATTCGAAGCGTGAGTTCAGTGATGATTCCATAGGTTCCTTCTGATCCGATGAAGAGTTGTTTGAGATCGGGTCCCATTGAGGAACGAGGCACGGCTTTAGTCCGAAGTAACTCCCCGGTAGGAAGCACGACTTCTAATCCAGTAATCATATCTTCGATTTTCCCATACTTGGATGAAAGAACACCGGCTGACCGGGCAGCAGCGAATCCACCAAGGGCAGAGCTGTAGATGGAGGAGGGAAGATGTCCAGTAGTGTACCCTCGTGCCTCTAGATACTCTTCTAGCTCATAACCTAAAATACCCGGTTCTACTGTCACGGTGAATGATTCTTCATCAAGAAATAGCACCCTGTTCATTTTCTTGACATCAACGATGATTCCCCCAGTTGTGGCTAATATCCCACCAGCAACACCACCTGCTCCAGATACAGGAATAATGGGTATGGATTCTTGGTTGGCGAGTTTGACAATTCTTTGAATTTGCTCAACAGTTTGTGGCCAGACAATCAAATCCGGTTTAGCCTCGATGATTAACCGCCCCAACCGTAGCAGACGGAGAGGCCATGCATCTCGCGAATAGTTAATTTTGTCCACTTCTGCATCAGATACATTCTCTTTACCTAACCAAACTTCCAGTTGGCGTTTTACTCGATTGACATTGAAGGCAGTTGAAGCGGCAGACACGGATAACACCCACCATTCGAACTATGAATAGGAATTATTACATAAAAGCCACCTTGAACAACGAAATCCCTGTCCAGAATAAACAGGAGAGGGGTTGGTCTAGATGGAACACAGATACTGTTGACTTAGATGGGTTCTGAGACAAAGATTGCTCGCTCAGCTTCAGGGGTCCAAGGTGCGCGAGTGAAGGAGGAGTAGATAGTTTCTACTTGGAACTGCATCTCAGCTAGCAGAAATTTCACATCTTCGACTGTCATGATGGCAAGTTGCGACCAGTCATAAAAGGTGTCGGTGATACGCCCTGTTTTGTCATGGACATCGAATCGGAGTACTGTATCGATAATCCCCTTTGATTCTTGAGCACGGGTTGAGATGGAACGGGTTACAGCGCCACCTTTGGGGAGGGAAACGGTTTCCAGTCGTCGCCATGTGCCTGTTGGGTCTGAATCACCCACCCAGATGTCAAACACAAAGGAGCCTTCGGAGTGTAAATGGGCTTTCACACTTTTGAGACAGCCCAACTGCTCTTTGCGGGTTGTAAGGTATTGGAAACTCCCCGATGGGACATAGATAAATCGAAATTGCTGATCGAGTGAAAAGTCACTCATATCCCCAGCAATGAAAAGAAGTCGTTTGGCAATTTCGGGTGGTGCTTTTTGCAGCTTTTTCCGGGCTTCCTGAAGCATCTCGCGGGACTTTTCGAGCCCAACCACCGTGATACCATCTTCAGCTAAATGGAAGGCAAAGACACCAGTTCCGACGCCTAATTCTAGTGCCGGTGATCCTACCTCTTGAGCAAGGAGCTGATAGAAAGCCTGTTCCTCTTCTTTGCCAAGGGTAAAGAGATCATAGAACTGTGCACTCGCTTGATACGCCATACGAAACCATCACACCTGAATGCATTGGGGATTGTGGACTATTTGAGGGTTTTTGTCTAGCAATCTGTAGTCGCGTTCCACAGTGGACTGTGTTTCCTCCCACCTTTACACCGGGAAGGATGATGTCATGTTTCAAACCGCGTTCTCTATGGCACAGCAAACCCAGAAAGCGAAGTGTTCCACTGGTATCACTATCCTCGATGATCTATTGGAAGGTGGCTTTGAACCAGGACTAAGCTACTTGCTATACGGTAGCCCGCACTGTACACAAATGATGCAGCAGTCAGTGGCGAGTGCATTGGAACATACCTCCAGTGAACAGGGAGTGGCCGTCATTGATGCCAATAACGGCATTCGCCCCGACAAAATCATTAGTCACCTCCGGGCAACCTCACAGCAGACCCCACCAACAAAATACCTCAACCGACTTTATGTGGCACGAGCCTTTACAACAGACCAGTTTCTTTCTCTACTCGATGATGCTGTAAACGCCATCCAAGAACAGAGAGCTCCGATTCTATTCGTCAACGGTTTGATGCACCTCGTTCAAGAAGAAGAGGAGGGGGGACCCACTCCACCCTCGCCTAGAGCCTCTCCTGACCCTCGCGTCTTTCGTCGCGCTCAACTTGCGGCACACCCGAAACAACTTGCCTTCACGCAGCAAATCGCCGTTGTGGTTAGTGCAGATGGGCCCAAACGCTCCTCTCAGCCACCCCTCCGATTGGGTCAATTCACCCGTCACCGGTTCCATGTCTTGATACACCATTCCCGCCAAGACACTGTTGAAACATTCACCTTGGAGAAACATCCAAGTCGTCCCTGGCTTCAACGGAGTACAGTGATACCACGAATTCGTCGCTATCCGGGTACTCAGCAGACAACACTCCTTGATAGTGCAAATCCCAAAGCTAGATTGGTTCCGTGAGTGTGAAAGACCTTACTCAATACTAGCATTTTTACCAGCGTTCATGTAGAGAAGTTGCTCACAAGAGGAGCCATTTGGGCATGAAACTCGGTTCTTGGAAATACTATATTCTGCTCATCCTAGCCATGGTGTTTTGGGGTGGGAGCTGGGTTTCCGTGAAAATCGTTGTCTCAAATGCTCCACCGATGACTGTGGGATTCTTCCGTTTCTTAACGGCAAGTCTGATTTTCATTCCCATTTTACTCGTAACCCATCGAGAAGATATCCAATCCTATACTCGACGTGATATTGGTCTGTTTTTTGTTTTGGGATTAGTGGGTGTATTGGGGTACGGTGTTCTCTTCTTGGTGGGGATGCAGTTTACCTCATCAGCGCAGGGATCGATTATCGCAGGAGTCAATCCTATCACGGTAAGTCTCCTAGCGTTTCTGCTGTTAAACGAACGCCTAGCTCCGAAATGGAGATACTTGGGATTTCTTTTCAGTTTTCTCGGTATTTTCTTCGTCGTGGGAGTCCAATCCTTCCTTGAATTTCGACCGGACTATTTGATTGGAAACCTCATTCTTTTGTGTGGGATGTTAACGTGGGGACTCTACTCTGTTCTAGGAAAAAAGGTGATGACTCGGTACTCATCCTTGGAAACTACCGCGATAGGTATTTTCTTTGGTACAGTGCTCTTCTTTGGTGCAGCACTTACAGAGCAATTTTGGACCCTTCCCATAATGGCTGATCCAGCGTTTTGGCTTCATATCCTGTATTTGGGTATCTTTGTCACAGTCGTGGGATTTCTATTCTATTTTATCGGTATCGAGAATCTCGGAGCAAGTCGGGCGGCTGTTTTCATATCTTTGGTTCCTGTATTTGGCACGCTCTTCTCTATCCTGATACTCAGTGAACCGCTCTATTGGACATTTATTGTTGGCCTAATTCTGGTTGTTATAGGAATATTGGTGATTAATTATCCACGAAAGGAAAAAACCACAAACACTGCAACTAATCCTTAGACGACTTACGCGGATAAGGACAATTACGATTCAGAGGACATTCTTGGCAGCTAGGTTTTCGAGCGGTACACACGGTTGCACCAAAGTCGAGGAGTGCTTGATTCATCGTATAGGCTTGCCCTGGCGGGATAACCCTTTCAGCTAGATGCCACAGCTGCTTCTTCGCCGGCTCACGCATCGGGTCGCCTTGGATCTGAAAATACCGTTGTAGTACACGTCGTACGTTTGTATCAAGAATGGGAGCATCTTTATGATACGCAAAGCTAAGGATGGCGCCTGCAGTATATCGTCCGATTCCTCGTAAAGCCATCAATTCTTCTAATGTGTTAGGGAGACGGCCATTGTACTTCTTAACGACAAGTTTGGCAATCTGTTGGAGGCGTCCAGGACGAAAATTATACCCCAAGGGACGCCACAACTGTTTAACCTCTTTTTTTGGTGCAGCAGCCAGAGCCTCGAATGTTGGATAGGCTTCCAGGAATTCGTGATACTTGGGAACCACCCGATCGACTTGAGTTTGATGAAGCATGATTTCAGAGACAAGAATGTGATAAGGATCCTTGGTGCGACGCCAGGGAAGGTCGCGTCCATTAAGGGCATACCATTTGAGCAGCATTCGTTGAAACGTCTGAATCTGCTTGCGGCTCATAGTCTAGCACGTCCTCAGCGAATTAAAAAAGCCATGCATTTTCATCTTCTAAGTAAATGGGCTTCATTTTGGGTCTAATATTTCTTGACGAAATAATATTCTTTGATCGGTTTTGGATAACCATCGGAGACTCCAAAGATTTCGTATCCGAGTTTCTGAAAGAATTCCGGGGCTTGGAAGGAGTACACCATTGCGAGACTTGAGATGCAACCTTCCTTTCTGGCAATTCCTTCCGCGACCATCATGAGCTCCTTACCATAACCTTGACCACGGTATCGCTCATCAATCCAGAGTTGATCAATATACAAAGCTTTGAGTATTGAACCCCCATTTAATCCCCCAATAACTTGTCCTTCCGCATTTTTGATAATCAAGTTAATTTGAATTCTAGGATTCTTTTTTCGCAATTCGCCAATATGCTCAAGGACATATTCACGAAGACCTGTATGAAGAACATTCATTGACTCTTCAGACGAATCTTCAGAAATCGAGAATTCAGCTTTCCCCTGTCTGGTAGTTTCATTGAGTGTATCATGAGTTGTATCTAATCTTTTCATGAGAACATATTCTGTGATACCACTGGTGTATCCATCGAATATTCCTAAGACTTTGTATCCAATACTTTGGTAAAATTCGGGGGCCTGAAAAGAAAAGGTCCATGTTTGGGCAGCGGTATAGCCTTTTTTCTTTCCGATTCTTTCTGCTTCCAATACGAGAGCTCTTCCGTAACCCTTTCTCCGATGCGTCTTATCGACCCAGAGAACCTCAAGGTGCATGACTCCAACCAACATGCTTGTAATTACTCCACCAATAATTTGGCCAGCCTTATCTTTCAAGACCAAACTGATATCAGGTGTAGGAATGTCTAATTCGCCGTTAGGGTGCTTTTTGTTATGCTCTTCCAATCCCTTCTTGACACTCTCTATCTCTTCCTTGGAGGGATTCGTAATGATGGCAAATCGGTTGGAATGCTTGCAACTATTCATCCAATCAGCTCCGGGTTTGAATACTAGTAAGAGTAGAAATTTTGGATATAGTTCTGAGCAGGAACCTCTTTGCTCTCTATTAATTTTGTTGAACGGGTAGCATGGACATGTATGGGCATACGAAGGTTTATCAACAGGATGAATCCAAGGCTGCCCATGGTGGCGCCTGAAACAGAGATTACTGAATCCCCCACGCCATTAGTACCCCGTCGGTATATTTGGGGGCTTTTCCTTGGTTTTTCACTGTTTCATATAGCACAAGCAATTTTCTGGCAGTTTGGCTCCTACTATCTCTTCGTTGGAATTGGTGAAACCCAATTTCTCCTGATTGGATTGGTGGGCGGATTACCTGTTCTTATCGGACTAACTGGAGTTTACCTTTGGGGATCAATCTCGGATAAATTGCATCGGCGTCTCCCTTTCATCATATTCGGATTCCTCGGTCAAGCGATTTCTTTTCTGCTCTACATCTTCATCCAAGACAGTATAACATTCCTAATCGTTACTTGTGCAGCCTATTTCTTCTCTCTAGCGGCTGTTCCTCTAGCCAATGCTTATCTCACTGAAGCTCAGACTCAAAAAGGAGGAGCCGTGGGTTTACTCCTTGCCACGAGCAGTCTAGGTTGGGCAGTGGGAGCGTTTTCAGGTGGATTCTTATTCACTCTCATTGGCATGGAGGGCTTGTTCCTACTCGGTGCTATTGCATACTTTATCGCCATTTTCACTATTCTCATATTAGTCCGTGAACTTCCAGCGCCCGCCCAAGGATCAATCATTGACGAGGAAACAATGAGTGAACCATTAAATCCTGATAGAAAATGGATGACCCCACGTATTATACTCCTATTGATAGCTACTGCTGTGGCTATTGGCAGTGTTGGAGTAAATGCCCTATCTTTCTTTTTTGGGATTTTCTTAATTGAAGAACTTGCAGGAACAGCAATCATGCTTGGATTAGCCAACGGATTTGCGTCTCTCACCGGTTTTGCCGTTACCTTAGTTGCAGGACGGGCAACGGATCGCTTAGGTCGAAAACCTATGCTCCTCATGGGATTTGGTAGTTATGCAATTTTTATGACGGTTTACCTGTTTGTGGTGGATCCCTGGGTTGCAATGATTCTTTGGATTGTCCCCTTCTATCCCCTGATCTTTACAGCAAGCTATGCAGCAGCCGCGGATTTAAGCAAAGTGGCACGTCGAGGACGCGCGATGTCAACCATCGCTACGGCAAATTCCTTGGGATCTGGAATAGGTCCAATAATTGGTGGAGCCTTAGTTCAGTTTGTATTCATCTCAATTCGGGGAAATATGGTCTTCGCTGTTTTGATGAACATAATCGCCTTGACGTTGGTGCTTCTATTCGTACCTGAAACGCTGCGACGGTTAAGGAATCGTACCGATTCACAATAAACGGGCTCGCGTGTTATGCGTTATTGTTCTCTTTCTTCTTTCGTCCAGCGCCAATCATGTCCCCAATGATAATTAGAATGACAGCTGTGACTCCGATTCCACTTGTTAGGAAGTAGAAGATGATATCTTGTATTGGCAGACTGAAGATACCTAATCCGATTATTGAGAGGATTTGGAGGGCCAGGTAGTAGAAGGCTGAGAATGTAGCGAGCATGACTAAGATTTTACCGATGAGGGCGAAGATACCTTCGCCAGCGGCATACCAGAGAATAGATCCGACAATGACGAAGATTCCACCGAGACTAGTAAAATATAATAAAATCCCGACGAGAAGGTGGCCATTGGGTGCTCCGATAATCGTGTTTAGAAATTCGCCTAACGCTAATGCTGTTCCAACATCAATAGCGATGGAGGTGCCCGAATAGAGTAGGATACCGCCACCTGCGAGGAGGAGGATTAATCCAATTAAAGCCATAGTGTGTCAACATCCAGAAATGTGTATAGATACCCCCAAAGATATGCCCTTATAGTTTACGTGAAGGATGTCAGAGAACGGTTTTCACGTTGTTTTCCGTAATTTTGGGGGATGATTAGTTTTTTATCATCGCGCCATTGTGTAGTGGTAGAAGCCTTTCTCGACGATTTTATGGGTGTATTATGTTGAATCTTGGAGAAACCATTAAGACACTCCCTTCAGAAGCGTGGCAAGCCTTGAAAAAGTACTTCGCGGGTTTGCGACTATTCTTCAATCGGGAAAATTGGTCTCACAGCATTGTCTTTTTGGGCACAATGACATTTTTCCTTATATTCGCGATGTTTCAAAGACCGATACGGAATCTTGTAATTGAAGCAGGACTTAGTGGTGGGATCTTTATTGTCAATATCGTTACGGTTGTTTATCTCGCCGGCATAGGGGCTTTCATCGGGTTTCTTCTCCTAGGTTTCATTGGCGTGTTTGCTCAAGGGCGGAAAGTTCTCTATGAATCTAGGATTCGCCACTTCATGTCCCCACTCCTCATTGGTGGTTTTATCATCCTTTTCGTCTTCATCCTTCCACAACTACTCCGAAACAACGGTATCTTTTGGTTTCTCCTTCATGGTCAAGAGGGAAGTTTAGGCGTTTTTCAGATGATCTTCCTCGGATGTTGGGTGGTTTTCGTCTTCCTCCAAGTCATCCTCCTAGGATATACCGTCGTGAAATCAATCAAGTGGCTTTCAGGATACCTCCAAGTTCCTGAAACCAAAAGGAATATCAGAAAATACTGGGTGCCTCTCATCATTCTTGTTATTCTAATTCCAATCGCCATTTGGGGGTGGTTTCCAATCATGTATACTCTCATGATTATGCCTCGACCTCCTCCCGTGATTCCTGCGATTCCCATTCCATCGTATGTGAGACTATTGTTAGAGCAAAGCCCGCTGGATTATCTTTCATATTTGCTCATGGTGTTCCCCATTGTTGCCATTGTGGCAGCAATTGTACTCTGGCGGCGCCTCCCACAAGTTTCTCTTGCCCTGGCTAGTTTCGGTATTTTCTATCCTGTTTTAGTGTATTACTATCGGTTCCGTGTTATCCAATATTTTCACAATTGGTCAGACATCATTGCAGCTGTAACCTCACCCGTCCAAGGGTCAGTCTTTGTTGAGATGGCACTATTGATAATTACATTTGCTCTAGCGTTGTTAGGAGCTGCGAAACTGCAACGGGGTGTCTCACCGAATCCTTTTGGACTCTTCGCAGTAATGATTGGTGTGCTAGTGTTTGTGCTATCTTGGGTTCTCTTCGTAGATGTTCCCGTATTTGGGCTAGAATATTATGGAATGATTACGGCAGCTCTTTCTGCACTACTCGCCGTTTTCGTCTTTGTCATTCTCCCCATTGCTTACAGCATTTACCGATGGAAACATTTTCCATCAACTACGGAGGAGAAATCTCCAACCTTCGAATTGTCAGAAGAGACTCTAATCGATGAAACAGGTGAATTGTAGTGGATGCATCCTTAGTCCAGGCGATTGAAAAATTCGCTCGCAATGCTCTTCAAGTTGGGAAAGGGGGAGCCCATTCGTATGAACATACTCTTCGGGTGCGTCAACTCTGCATGCTAATAGGCAGAACTGAAAATGCTGATCTTGAAGTGTTAGAGGCTGCTGCCTTGCTTCATGATATTGGTCGTCCTGAAGAAGAGGTAACAGGAGAATCACATGCAATCGTTGGAGCGAATATGGCTGTCACCTTCCTTGCCACGACTTCATTTCCCCCGGAGAAACTTCCATTGGTTGCGAGTACCATTCGGACGCACCGGTTTAGTGAAAACTTGACGCCTGATTCCTTAGAGGGAGAGATTCTAAGTGATGCTGATAAGCTCGATGCGATGGGAGCCTTAGGGTTAGCTCGGACCATTGCTGAAAGCTTGATGCAAAAACGTGGACTCCAGGGAACGATTGAGCACTTGGACCGAAAGCTACTGAAACTTCTCAGCAGGATGTATACTAATACTGGGAAACGATTGGCTGCACCACGTCATCAATTACTAGTTGAATTCATGGAACAGCTGGCCGCCGAATTCCAAGCAATTGGAGAACTCCTGCCACCCGAACTTCGTCCGTTTGATTCTAAAGAGAGTAAGTGATTTAACACTCCTCAATACAGAGGACTGTTCCTATTGATATCTGTAAATTGGTTGTGAGGATATGACTTCAAAATCAACAGAATCACAGGAAGCTTTCCCAGAAAGTTTCCTATTTTCATCAAGGTTAGGTGCCATCTGTGGCATCCTGGGACCGTTGATTGGCTTTGCCAGCATCGCCATTGCGATTGGTCTTTCTCCTACGTGGTTCAATTGGTGGATCAACGCCCTAAGCGATCTTGGTCATCCAGCAATGCTAGGTGGCCTTAATGGCACTCCTGGTCTCAATCCTGCTGCCCCATACTTTAACGGAGGACTCATCCTCACTGGAATCGTTACGATAATCTTTTGCACGCATTTGCTCATGTTCTTCTATTTGCGTAAGAACATCATTGGCATGATTGGAACCTTTCTCTTCATGATTTCCATGGCGTTTCTTGCTCTTGTGGGTGTCTATCATGAAGCCCTCCTTTTTCCACATGCGATTGCCGCGTTAGGCTTCTTCTTTACTCTTTTCATCTGTTCGATTATCCTTGGAATTGCTTTCGTCCGAAATCCATCCACTCGAATCGAAGGAATCATCGCTTTGATCATGGGAGTGATTATTACGATTACCCTCTTTGTAGGATTCAGTAACCTGGTCCCGTGGACTGGGGCTGCAATCCCGGAAATGATTATGGCCATTGCAGGATTCATCTGGATCATTCCAGTGTGCATTAGGATGTACCGGTATGGATATGAAATGTGAAGAGATTCTGGAATACGGTTGAGGCACAAGTCTTATTTGTCTCATAATGGCTTAGGTGGGTTTCCAGAGGAGTTGACTCTTGTGTCAAATGACGAGGAGGCTCAAAAAATCCATCCTGCCCGAGAATTCATTTTTTCGTCTCGGTTTGCAGGATTATGTGGAATTATTGGTCCGTTGATTGCCATCTCAGGTATTGCCCTCGCAATTTTAGTCTCACCCTGGTTTAACTGGTTTACAAACGCGTTAAGCGATCTTGGTCATCCATGGATGCTTGGCGGCTCAAATGGTACGCCCGGATACAATCATGCAGCGCCCATTTTCAATTCTGCTCTCTCCTTAACTGGGCTCGTTACCCTCGTGTTGACAATTTGGCTTATCAGGTATGAATACTTTGAACTTTCGACCTTTGGAGTGATTGCCGCGGTTCTGCTGACGGTTTCCCAATTCTTCCTCATCGGAATCGGGATTTTCCATGAGGGCTATGGTGAACTTCATTTCATTGTATCGTTGGGTTTCTTCGTACATCTGATAATTGCTGGAATGCTGTTTGGAATACGGTTAATACTCGAAAAGAAAATGCGAATCTTTGGAATATCAGCATTCATCCTTGCCTTCATCAGCATGATAATGTGGGTTTTGTACTATCTTGATTTGACAGTGTTTACTGGTGTAGCTATTCCTGAAATCATTTCAGCCATCGCGGCCATGATTTGGGTCTATCCACTCTGTATCCGAATCATCCTTCAGAAAAACTAGCTCAACTACCTAGCGCCCTTCAAACATGCTTGAGAAGTTCCTGGAGATTCTCCATTACCAGGGTTTGGAACTTTGAATACCCTTGGTTGTAGACCTCAGCATTCTCAGGATTCGGAGAATGAACTTCAGTCTGATGAACCATAGCGTCCACAGCCTTCTCAACCGTCGGATACTGATTCATACCCACTGCAGCTAAAATTGCCGCACCCAAAGCGGTCCCCTCATCCACACCTGTTTTTATGCAGGATCGGCTAGTGATGTCACATTGAATTTGTCTCCACAAGGCTGATCGGGAGCCCCCGCCATCCAGACGCAACTCCTCAACAGTAACACCTGCAGAAAACATCACATCAATGAGAAATCGAGGAATGTACCCCCCAGCTTCGAGAATCATTCGAGCAACATCTGCACGTGAGTGATGAAATCCCAACCCTTTGATAAGTCCCATTCCAAAACTGAAGAATGGAAAAAGAACCAAACCTTTACTTCCCGGAGGTGATTGGGCGGCCTGTTCCACGATATAATCATACGGATCACGGCCCAACCGTTCAGCCACTGCTGACTCGATATGCCCAAAATTATCCCTAAACCAGCGAAGAATAGTCCCAGTCCCGGGAACGACTCCTTCAATAACCCATTGATTCGGCAAAACGTGGGGAACGGAAAACGTGATTCCCATAGGATCCTTAGTTTCTTTCTCTACAGGTGTGACAACAAAGGTTCCAGTTCCTGTGGTTACTTTTGCAACCCCTTGCTTCAGGACACCTAATCCCACTGCCGAACATTGTTGATCTCCGCCACCAGTCACAACTGGTGTTCCTGCAGCTAACCCGGTTTGTTTGGCGGCTTCTGTTGTTAGCTCACCTATGATATTACCGGAGGGTACTATTTCGGGCCACATCAGTACTGGCAAATCAAGTTGTTCAGCGATTGTATCCGATAACTTGTAAGTTTCAGTATCAAGGAGTCCATAGGAATGATTTGTATAATCAGAGGCTAGCTCTCCAGTGAGTCGGTGATAGATGAATGCATCCGGTGTAGCAAACTTCTCGGTTTTTTTGAACACCTTTGGCTGCATGTCCTTAAACCACAAGGCACGACGCAAACTTGTACGCTGTTTAACAATCGCCTCATGCGCTTCAGCAGAAGGTGAGGTACGGAAATCCATCCACGTAATTGCATTAGCTAAAGGGTTCCCATCCTTATCCAAGGGCACAAGGGTCACACGTTGAGTAACCACCGAGATGGCAAACACATCAGCCGGATTAATATTCCCTTTTTGTAAGACCTCTTGCATGGTTTCTTGAGTGGTCCGCCACCAATCCTCAACATTCTGTTCTGCTTGTTTCTCAACCTCAGCGATGGTCGGAAATTCTCGGTATGCTTTCACAATTTCAGACCCTTTCAAATCGAAGAGCACAGAGCGATTTCCGGTTGACCCTAAATCAATGACAGCGATGAATTGTCCTTTTACCATACTCAAACCTCCGAGAATCCGTATTCTAGCCTGTGTTTGACTAGATGTCCCTCAAAAGGCTTTACCAAATGGTTTCAGAGTCAATATTGCCAGGTAAGCAAAATGGTGAATCTAACCTTTGACAATTAATCGATCTAAGGCACCTGAGGCGGTCAGCTTATCAATAGCTGTCTGGTATTGATCTTCGTCGTTAATCATCGTGTTACATGCCTCTTCCCGCATATGTGTTCCAGACTTCACCGTAACAGTAACCTTCTTGTCAGGAAATTCATCCTCTAACGCCTTCCGAATAATTATCCCAATAACAGCGCCCATTGGACACATGGGACTGGTTGGAGCAAATTCAACGCGAATGGTCTCATCGGTGATTGTTACATCTTCATTTTTCACCAAACCCATCTCAACAACATTAACCGGATGTTCAGGATCAAGCACCCGACGAAGAACCACTAGAACCTCTTCAGTTTTCATATGCTTCAGCTTCAATTTAGTTCGTTGTTTTGTTGATAGCGGTGTTCCCTTTAAACACTAAGGTTACTAAATTCATAGACTACAAAGAGGGCTCGATTTAATCCTTAGTTGTACATCTCATCTTTTTCGTTGAAGAAGCCTTAGTTTGGGATTCATTACGGTATTGATTCCATGACCAAAAAACACCCAACCAAGAGCAAATAGAGTAAGGCACAATCCAGCTGGCACAAACAACCACCACTCACCACCACTAATTGCACCATTATAATAAGCAGCACCAAGCATACGGCCCCAAGAGACATAGTTGATTGGCAAGAATAGGGGTGAATCTACTGTGCCTCGCCACTCGTCGAAATTGTGCAGATAGTCAAAGAACCCCAAGTTCGCTTCAATAACAATAGCTGTGGCTGCAGTAAGGGCGAATTGCACA
>Ga0209636_10001366_pt1 | contig 24535 bp, 17 predicted proteins | sample DeeMarSWOR152_54_FD_187464 | JGI IMG/M metagenome (GOLD analysis project Ga0209636, IMG submission 187464) | Marine sediment microbial communities from White Oak River estuary, North Carolina - WOR-1-52-54 (SPAdes) (version 2) | ecosystem: Environmental > Aquatic > Marine > Intertidal zone >...
GCGGGGAATTCCTGCCCCTTCCCGGCTCTAAAGGCCGGGCTTTCCCCTTCCTGCTTACCCTCGATGGGTCCCCCACTGCTCACGCGAGTCGCTCATGGAAAACGGGGTTCACCGAAAAGTGAGGAAACTCCAGGATTCCTTATGTTTCTTGACACCGATTGAGCCTGAATCTATCATATTGTGTGCTATTTGATGGGAGCTTTTGAGGCATGGGAAAGGGCATGAATAAAAGGCGCTCGATTCTCTTCACAATAGTGCTTGGTTTGGCAGTTTTGCCTGCGGCGTGTGAGAATTTGGGCTCTGACGAGAAGATTCAGCCCCCTGAGAGCAAGGAAGATGTGATCCCAAAGGTGAAGGTTGCGGTCGTAAGGCGAGGGGAGATTGCCGTTCCCATCTTTGCGACGGGTACAATTTACCCAGATCGTGAATCAAAGATCGGCCCAAAGATCTCCGGCACTGTGGCATCAGTTTACGTCGATGAGGGGGATGTGGTTAGAGATGGGCAGATTCTCGCAGAATTGGAACAGGATAACATCCTGATTGCGAAAAGACAGTGTGAGGCATCGGTGAGCGTGGCCGAGGCTCAGCTCAGGGAGGCGGAGGTCAAAGAGCGAAACCTCAGAAAGGAGAAGGAGCGACTGGCCAATCTGTATGAAAAAAAGGCGATCTCCCAGCAGCGCTACGACGATATTGAGACGGCCCATTCCATGGCAGTGAGCAGGCTTGAGGTACTGAGGGCGCAGATTGTGAGTTGCCAGGAAAACCTGGCCATGGCAGAGCAGAAACTCAGGGATTCTACCATCCTAGCCCCCTTTTCCGGGATCATCGTGAAACGCTTGGTTAATCCGGGGGAATACATAACCACAATGCCGCCTACGGTTCTTTTCGTGATCATGAACATCGATAAGGTGAGAACGGAGGTTGGCCTGCCTGAGGTCCATCTGGCCCGTGTGGCCATTGGCAATCCGGTGGAGATTACAGTAGATACCTATCCCGATGCCAGGTTTTCGGGAAAGGTCTCAACGATAAACCCCCTGGTAGATCCGGTGAGCAGGGCATTCACCGTGAAGGTCGAGATTCCCAACGGGAGTCATCGCCTCAAAGCCGGAATGTTCGCCAGGGTAAAGCTCTACCCCAGGATACATAAGAACTCCCTCATTGTTCCCTTCAAGTCGGTGGTGAGAACGGGCGGGGAAACGGCGGTTTACGTGCTCAATGGAAATTGTGTTTCCCTGCGCCCGGTTACCGTGGGTATCACAGATGAGAGGGAAATTGAGGTGATGGATGGCCTCAAGCAGGGAGAAGAGGTCGTCATTGAGGGGCACTACGGAATGGCGGATAATACTAGGGTACAGGTGCAGAGGGACTAGGTGAACATACCCGGGTTTTCTGTAAATCGCAAGATAACGGTTCTCATGCTGACCCTCATAGTGTGCCTGTTTGGGGTTATCTCCTTTATGAGGATCGGTATCGATATGATGCCCGAACTGGAATACCCGTTTGTCTCGGTCGTTACCAGCTGGGAAGGCGTGGCCTCTGAGGATATGGAAAATCAGATCACCAAACCCATTGAAGAGGCGGTGAGCACGGTAAAACGGGTGACCACTGTGAGATCGATATCCAAGGAGGGTATATCGGTGGTCATGGTGGAGTTTGAGTGGGGCACGCTGCTGGATTTTGCTGCCCAGGATGTCAGGGACAAGATCTCCTGGATAACCGACTACCTCCCTGAGGAAGCTGATACCCCGTTGGTGGTTAAGTTCAACATGGCAGACTCGCCTATCCTTTTCTACGGCGTTACCGGCATGGAAGATACGATGAAGCTCCGCCAATACCTCAAGGATAATGTGAAGGGAAGGATTGAGAGGTTGGATGGGGTGGCAAGCTGCTGGATCGCCGGTGGGCTGGAGAGGGAGATCAACGTATTAGTTGATCGGGACAGGCTCAGGGCCTACAAGCTTTCCCTTGATCAGGTTATCGAAACGCTGAAGCGCGAGAACCTGAATGTGTCGGCCGGGCACGTTACCCAAGGGTACACCGAGTACCTGGTGAGGACCATGGGCGAGTACAAATCCCTTGCGCCCATTGCCAACACCATTGTGGGCGTGCACAATGGCACGCCCATCTATATCAAGGAGATTGCCAGGGTTGAGGATAGCCACAAGGAGATCCGGAGCTACACCAGGACCAACAGGAAGGACTCGTTGGTCATGATGATCCTGAAGCAGTCCGGGGCAAATACGGTACACGTGATCGATAGGGTAAAGGAAGCCCTGGAGGAGATAAAGCATGAGACCCCTGAGGGCGTAGAGTTTCATCCGGTAATCGACTTTTCCCGGATCATCAAGAAGGTGGTCAAGAGAACCAGGTTCAATGCCATTCAAGGAGGTATTCTGGCTATCGTGGTGATTCTGGCATTCCTGGGGAGCTGGAGGCCAACCTTCATTATCTCCCTGGCAATTCCCCTGTCGGTAATTACGACCTTTATGGGCATCTATGGCCTCGGCTATACGTTTAACATCATGACCCTGGGGGGGTTGGCCCTCGGCATAGGCATGCTTGTGGATAATGCCGTGGTAGTCATAGAGAACACGTTTCGTCACCTAGATGAGTTGGGCGAGCATCCCAAGGAGGCCGCAAAGCTGGGGGCGTCTGAGGTTGGAATGGCCATAACCGCCTCGACCCTCACGACCATGGCGGTGTTCCTGCCGATGGTGTTGACATCGGGAATCGCTGGCAAACTCTCACGACCCTTGGCGGTAACCGTGTGCCTGGCACTGATTGCTTCTCTGTTTGTTTCCCTTACCATCGTGCCCATGATCGCCTCAACACTGCTGAGGCGAAAGATGGGCAGTGAGCCGGGTTTGGGATCGCGCAAAGTTCGGTTTGAACTCGTCAGGAAGCAGTACCGGAGATCCCTTCGCTGGGCCTTGAGGCACCGCAAGACCGTGATCGCCGTCACCTTGGTGCTCTTTGCCGGAAGCGTCTATACGGTGCCGAGGTTAGGGCTTGAATTTATGCCCAAGCAGGACATTCCGATCATCTCCATGATGGCCAGGATGCCGGTGGGGACGAACCTAGAGGAGACAAACAGGGTGATTGGGAATATGGAGGATATCCTGTTTGACCAGCCGGAGACGGAATACGGGATGCTCGTTATTGGGCTCACGGAGACGAGCAAGATGGATCTCGCCTGGGGCATGGGAACGGCAGATGTGAACGAGGCACAGGTCATGGCCAAGCTCGTCGACAAGGAGGATCGGATCAGGCTCTCTGATGAGATAACCGATGCTATCAGAGGCAGGCTTCCCAGGGTAGAGGGGGCGGAATTCAAATTTGTTGATTTGGGCGAGATGATGATGGGTGCCGGCGATGAGTCACCGGTGGAGGTAAAGATCTTCGGCAAGGAGCTTTCCGTTCTGAAGCAGATTGGCCAGTCCGTTGTAGAGGCAAGCAGGGGTATTCCCGGGTTGCGTGATGTCGAGCTGAGCCTGAAGGATACCAAGCCGGAATTACGCATCAAGGTCGATCGGGAAAAGGCAGCGCGGTTGGGGTTGACGGTGGGGGCTATTGGAAGGACCGTAAAGGAGGCCTTTTTGGGAATTGTGGCCAGCAGATACCGGATAGGTGGTGATGAGTATGACCTGCGTGTACGATTGCAGGATTTGGACAGAAACTCCATTGGCGACATCCGTAATATCAACTTATCCTCTCCTCTAGGCCACCAGATTCCGCTTTATCAGGTGGCAGAAATCGCTTACGGCAAGGGCCCAGTGGAGATAACGAGGGAGGATCAGGAGCGAAAGGTCACCGTTAGGGCTAATACCTTTGGGAGAGACATCGGCAGCATTGTCGAGGACATCAAGAGAAAGGTGGCAAACATCGAGCTTCCAGAGGGGTATTTCCTGAAATACGGGGGCCGGTATGAGGATATGCGAGATGCATTCTCAGCCCTATTGTGGGCATTGGTGGTGGCGATTATGCTGGTGTACATGATTATGGCGGCGCAGTTTGAATCGCTGCTTACCCCGTTTGTCATCATGTTTACCGTTCCATTGGGGTTTATCGGCGTCATCGCAGGCCTGCTAGCCTTTGGAAGGACACTCTCCGTGCCCTCTGTCATGGGGATCATGATTCTCAGTGGCATCGTGGTTAACAATGCAATCGTGATGATAGACTACATCAATCGTTTAAGAAAGGGAGGGATGGAGCTCGGAGAGGCTATTGTCGAAGGGGCGGCGGTGCGAGTGAGGCCCATACTGGTGACTGCTATCACCACGATCCTCGGCATGCTCCCTATGGCCTTGAGTCACACTGAGGGAGCGGAGCTCAGGTCACCCATGGCAATTGCCGTGGCCTCCGGTCTGCTGTTTTCTACCTTCCTCACGCTCTTCATTATCCCCATTGCCTATAGCATTGTAAATAGGATTTCATACAAGAAGCGGTAAGCCGTCTCGGCTCTTTTCGCCCCTCACGTAGGCAATGAGTGCGCAGATTGGAAATTCTTTTGTTTGTCGAGAGAAGAAGGCGGATGAGCTATGCGGAAGGGACCGGATATCGGATGGCTAGTCTTTTCCGGTCTCTACCAGGGTGTCCACAAATACCTTGTAGAATTTCTCATGATCGGAGATACCCTTTTTGAGAATCAGGGCAAGGTTGGAGATATCATCGGGGTTCACCACCAGGTTCGCGCTCATTGCAAAGGCCTTCATGAGATCCAGGGTCTTGAACTTCCTGCTTAAAAGCACCAGGTAGACCTTTCTCCTGACACTCATCGAGAGACTATTGAGGTAGTGAACCACGGGGCTATCCTGAAGGGTAAGTCCATCGAAGCCGTCGGAAAGCATGACCACGTCGAAGTGGTGGAAAAGCATTTTCCCCATAGCCTCTTTTATGGATCCCGGAGCGACCACCTTGCAGGCCAACTCCTGAAGGGCAGCGTTAATGTCCCGTACGTGTTTGTCATCTCCATCCATAACGAGGGCGAGCTTGGTTCCCTCTTCGTAGAACTCGAGAGGACTGACGTCTTCATCATACTCATAGTCAAAGACAGGGGTTCGCTCGCCGCCTTTCTTCGCCTCAAACGCAGGACCCCCGCTTGGCGCCGCGGGCTTTTGCTCCCCCTTAGGGGTAGGAACGTTTTCAGGTTTGGGCTCCGCCTTGCTCCGAGGGGCCAGCCCCGTATCCGGTTTCCCCCTGTCGATCGTCAGCTTGCTCTTACATTTGGGGCAGGTAATGCTGACCGTCCTCACCTGAGGAGGTGGGAGCTTTGAATCGGGTATCTTTAGCTTTGACCCGCATGCCTTACAGGTAATATCCATCAGCCTATCTCTCTCGTACTAACTGAATTCCTCATCATAGCTCCTGTCGATGGCGAGGCCCTCTATAGTGGTGGTCTTCTCTCCCTTGGCCGCCTTTATGGTATCGATTGCCCTCCCTAAAGCTGCCTTTTGTGATGAATAGGCGAGGGCTGTCTCCTTGGTTATCAGGCCGTTTTTGTAGTGCTCGGCCAGGCACTGATCGAAGGTCATCATGCCAAAGGCCTGACTTCCCTCGATAATATCATAGAATGTCTTTTCCTCGGTTTCTCCATGGAGGATGAGGTCTCTGACCCTGAGGTTTGAGCCGAGTATCTCAAAGGCCGCTACTCGACCACCTCCAATTCGGGGCAGGAGCCGCTGGCATACGATCCATCTAAGCGTATCGGAAATCCTAATTCTAATCTGCTTTTCCTCCTCCTTTTCGAACATACCGATAATTCTGTTTATCGTTGAACCTGCGTCCACGGTGTGAAGGCTGCTCAACACGAGGTGACCGGTCTCCGCCGCAGTAAGCGCTATATCCGCAGTTTCCCTGTCCCTCATCTCACCCACGAGGATGATCTTCGGAGCCTGCCGCAGGGCAGCTCTTAACCCCGAGCCAAAGGCGTCAAAGTCGGCGCCCAGCTCCCTCTGGTTGAAGGTGGCCATCTTCTGCGAATGGACGTATTCGACCGGATCTTCCAGGGTTACCACATGGACGGATCTCTTCTCGTTTATCTCGTTGAGAAAGGCCGCCAGCGAAGTTGTCTTGCCGGTTCCGGTAGCTCCGGTAACGAGGATTAATCCGTTTAACGTCTCGGTCATTTTGTAAAAGGTTTGAGGAAGATTCATTTCCTCAATGGTAGGCACCCGAGATGGGAGCTGCCTCATGGCGACGGAAAAGTGACCCTTCTGCGAAAAGACATTGACCCGTAAGCGGGCCCTCCCAGCCAACTGATAGGAAAGATCACAGGAACCGTTCGTCAGGAGCGCCTTGGTGAGTTTTCTGTCGTTTCTCACCATATTCAGGGCAATTGTCTCGGTCTGAAAGGGAGTCAATCGGTCGCCAACGATCTCAAAGGGCACAGGCTTGAGTTCACCAGAGGTCTCCACCTGAAGCGGCTTGTCCACCGTAACATTGATATCAGAGACATCCTCATACGACTCGAGCGCGACTCCCAAGATGTGATCAACCTGTTGTTTTCTCATGGCTCTTTCCCCTACAGTTACGCCTCCGTGAAATCCAAAGGCGGATGTTTGAGGTATTGTATGAACTTGCTCTTATCGTTGCATTTCGCATAGGCCTCTTCAGCGGTGATCTTCCTGTGCACTAACAGTTCGAGGATGGCATCGTCCAGCGCTTGCATGCCGTATTTTTTGCCCGTCTGGATAGCGGAGGGAATCTGAAATATCTTCTGTTCCCGAATCAGGTTTCTCACGGCCGGGGTTCCAATCATAATCTCAAGCGCAGCCACACGACCCATCTCACCTGGCCTTAGGTTTGCCCTTCTAAACAGAGACTGACAAATAACTGCCCTGATCCCGTCGGCCAAAGTGCTTCTTACCTGGGCCTGCTGGTCATGGGGAAACACCTCTATTACCCTGTCAATTGTCTTAGGAGCGGAGGATGTGTGGAGCGTGCTAAAGACCAGGTGGCCGGTGAGCGATGCCTCAATGGCGAGGTCAATGGTCTCAAGGTCCCTCATTTCACCAACCATGATAATATCCGGATCCTCTCGAAGTGCTCCCCGCAACGCCGCAGAAAATGACCGTGTGTGGATGCCAACCTCACGGTGATTTATCATGGCTTTCTTGCTAACATGGACGAACTCAATGGGGTCTTCAACAGTGATGATGTGATCCTTTCTGGTCTTGTTTGCCTCATCTATTATAGCTGCTAGAGTAGTTGACTTTCCGCTTCCGGTAGGTCCTGTTACCAGCACGAGCCCCCTGGGCAGAGTAGCAAGTTGTTTGATAACCGTCGGGAGCCCGAGGTCTTCACAGGTAAGGATTTTGCCCGGTATTTCTCTAAAGGCAGCGGCTACGCCGTTGTTTTGCTTAAAGAAATTGGCCCGGTATCGAGCTAAGCCAGGTATCTCGTAGGCAAAGTCAACATCACCAGTCTCCTCAAATACCTTGATCTTGTGCTCAGGGGTTATTTCATAGAGCATGGACTTGAGGGTATCGTTGTCGAGCGGTTTATACTTTACCCTTTCAAGTGAACCCCTAACCCTTAGAACGGGTTGTTTGCCAGCAGCCAGATGAAGATCTGACGCCTCCTGCTCATTCATGAGTTTGAAAAACGCATCGATTTGGGCCATCGTATCTCCTCTTTAAGAGCAACTCCCACCGACGCTGCGCATTGCTTATATCATATACCTAGTGGGGCTCAAATACAATTCTTTCAGACCCTGCGCACTGTTGTGGAGCGAATGTCAACTCACCTCAGATGGTAGCGCCGGCACACGTGTGTTCTCGTTATCCTCGAAGCGTATGCCCTTTTCTCGAGCAATAGGCGTGCCAAAAGGGATAGGTTACGGCACGCTCATCCGCAATTCAAAAATGTAAAGTATTTCAAGGGCATATAAATCCCGATGAGGTAGAAGCGACGACCTCCCATTCTACAGTGCGGGGCTATCAAGAGACAAATGAAGCTTTATGCCAAAACTTTGACAGGCCGAGCGGAGGCGCTTCCCTTGTTGTTGATGGTCGATGACATAATGATGGAAAGGTGGCTTGCCTTGACATGGGCATAAAGCTCAAATATAAAGGCCTATGCCACTGACCAAGAGGCCCATGACAACAGCAAAGAAGGCTTGAGCGGTGAACCAGGCAAAAACGATTACGATCGACGGAAAGAGGACCTCCTTTGAGGAGGGGGAAACGGTTCTTCAGGTTGCGGACCGGATTGGGATTGATATACCAACCCTGTGCTATATCAGCGGGTTGCAAGCGACAGGGGCCTGCAGGATGTGCCTTGTTGAGGTGAAGGGTGCTCGTAATCTGCTTCCCGCCTGTGCCACACCGGCTGCGCACAATATGGTTGTGGAGACGGAATCGGAACGGGTGGTACGATCTCGGAGGATGAATATAGAGCTGCTGCTTGCATCAGGTAACCATAACTGCCTTACCTGTGAGGCAAATGGTGACTGTGCTCTCCAAGAGCTTGCCTACCGGTATAAAGTGGAGACCGTGAGGTTTGCGGAAAGCCCCTCTCGGTACGAGACTGAAAGCAGCAACCCGCTGATCATCAGGGATTTCTCCCGGTGCATTCTCTGTGGCCGATGCGTTCAAGCCTGTAACGAGGTTCAGGTTAACAACGCCATATCTTACGGATATCGTGGGAGTGCCTCAAAAATCGTGGCAAAAGGTGACTTTCCCTACCATGAATCTGACTGTGTGTTTTGTGGGGAATGTGTTCGGGTCTGTCCGGTGGGTGCCTTGATAGAAAAGCCAAGCCGTTTCCAGGGACGGCCGTGGGAGGTGCGCCAGGTTAGGACAACCTGCCCTTACTGTGGCGTCGGCTGCCAGATTGACTTACACACAAAGGATAACAAGGTTGTCAGGATAACCGGGACAGAGGATGTTTCGCCCAATTTTGGGAGCCTCTGTGTAAAGGGTCGCTTTGGATATGACTTCATTAATGAGTCCAAAAGGCTTACCAAACCCCTCGTAAGGGATAACGACGGATTCAGAGAGGCATCCTGGGATGAGGCCCTTTCATTGGTTGCCGAGCGATTGGGAGGCATACGATCGAAATTCGGCCCCGATGCAATAGGCGTTTTCAGTTCGGCAAAGATCACCAATGAGGAGAATTACCTGGCCCAGAAGTTTGCCAGGGCAGTAATTGGAACAAACAACGTGGACGACTGTGCCAGGCTCTGTCACGCCTCCACGGTTGCCGGGCTGGTCGCCTCCTTTGGTAGTGGCGCCATGACCAATCCGATAGCGGATATAGAGAACTCGCAGCTCATCCTGGTAACCGGTTCAAACACGACTGAGGCTCACCCAGTTATCTCATCGTTCATGAAAAGGATGGTTACCAGTGGCAGCGCGAAGCTGATCGTTGTTGATCCGCGGAGAATCCCGCTGACGAGGTTTGCGAACCTTTGGCTCAGACAGAACCTCGGCACCGATGTGGCCTGGGCCAACGGGATGATGCATGTGATTATTAAGGAAGATCTCTACGACAAAGCATACGTTGAAGAGAGGACAGAGGGATTTGAGGCACTGAAGAAGACCGTTGAGAGGTATAACCCTGAGCATGTTGCCAGCATCACCGGAATTCCGGCTGATGACCTCGTAAGAGCAGCCAGGATGTACGCCTGTGCAAGCCCGGCCTCAATCTACTTTGCCATGGGCATAACCCAACACACCACCGGTACCGATAATGTGAAGTCACTGGCCAACCTGTCCATGCTCTGTGGTAACGTGGGCGTGCCCGGAGGGGGCGTGAATCCCTTGAGGGGACAGAATAATGTTCAGGGAGCCTGCGACCTAGGTGCTCTTCCCAATGTGTACAGCGGGTATCAAGCAGTGACTGACCACTCGATTCGGGAGAGGATGGCAGCAGCGTGGGGCGTTGAGAGCCTCCCCGCCTCCCCCGGGCTTACTGTTACGGAAATGGTTGAGGAAGCCGGGAGGGGTAAGATTAAGGCGCTCTATATCATTGGCGAAAACCCCCTGGTTTCAGACCCAGACCTGAACCATGCTGAAGAGGCCCTGTCCAGCCTGGATTTCTTGGTTGTCCAGGACGTCTTTCTTTCGGAGACCGCCAGGCTTGCGCATGTGGTTCTCCCATCAGCCACGTTTGCGGAAAAGGAGGGAACCTTTACCAACACAGAGCGGAAGGTCCAGCGAGTTCGTAAGGCGAGACGATCTCCCGGCAAGGCACGGCAGGACTGGGAGATTATTGCCGATCTGTCCACGCGAATGGGTCATCCGATGGCCTACAGACAAGGCCGGGAGATCATGCATGAAATTGCTCGGGTAACTCCATCGTATGGGGGTATCACCTATGGACGCTTGGAAAAGGAGGGTATTCACTGGCCCTGTCCGACCCTGGATCACCCGGGAACCCCACGACTCCACGTCGAGAGATTCACGAGAGGCAAAGGGGCCTTCCATGCGATAGACTACCTCCCCCCAGCAGAGCTACCAGACCAGGAATACCCCCTGTATCTTACGACCGGGAGGGTGCTGTACCATTTTCATACCGGCACTATGACCATGCAATCCACAGGCCTCAACGACCTGGTTCCAGAATGCTTTGTGGAAATCTCTCCAGAGGACGCCCGCGAGTACGGCGTAGCGGAAGGAGACGTGCTGGCGGTAAGCTCTCGTAGAGGTGAGATTGCAGCGCGAGCACGGATTTCCCATCAGGCGGTACGAGGGACGGTGTTTATCCCCTTTCACTTCGCCAAGGCAGCTGCCAACAGGCTGACTAATGCAGCCCTGGATCCCATTGCCAAGATACCTGAATTCAAGGTCTGCGCTATTAGGATTGAGAAAGCGCAGGAGCTTTCAGCGCCTGCAGCTATGAGGGAGGATTATGAAGCCTGAGATAAAGGAAATGAAGGAGATTACCGACGAGATGTGGAGCCAGATCGACGGAATCATCGATCGATATCGGGGAATGCCCGGAGCACTCATCCCCGTATTGGAGGAATGTCAGAACATCACAGGGTACTTGCCCCTGGAGGTGCAGGAGCGGATCTCTAGGGGTCTTGGTATCCCTGGGAGCACTGTCTATGGCGTGGTCACCTTTTATTCCTTTTTCACCATGGTCCCCCGAGGCAGACACACGATTAAGGTATGTCTGGGGACAGCGTGCTACGTCCGAGGGGGAAAGGGAAACCTGGATTTCCTGAGCCAGGAGTTGGGTGTTGAGGTTAAGGGCACGACGAGTGATCTGCGATTTTCCCTTGATTCAGTGCGGTGTCTCGGTGCCTGTGGCATGGCCCCTGCTATGGTCATTGATGATGATACCTATGCACAGGTGAGCAAGAAGAATATTATGGATATTCTGGGTCAATATGAGTAGGGGGCTCTGGGAATGGGGAGAATAACGAGGAAGCAGCTGGATGAAATCAAGGCGAAAGGGAAGCGCACGGTCGCGCTTCGCGCCGGCGAGGTGCCGATCAGCGCTGATGGGGAAAAGCACCTCATGCTCTGCGGTGGAACCGCGTGCAAGGCGAGCAGGAGTGAACTAGTGCGGGACGCACTGAAACGGGAGATCGAAGATAACAACCTCTCGGCACGATGTAAGCTGGTGGAGACCGGAAACGATGCGTTTGGAACCCTGGCGCCGGTGATGGTGGTCTATCCTGAGGGAATCTACTATGTGCACCTTACCCCCGAGGACGTGAGGGAGATCGTTTTTGAACACCTCATCAATGGCAAACCGGTGGAACGGCTCTTGTATGAGGATCCCACTACCGGCACCCGAATCCAGCGTATGATGGACATCCCCTATTTTGCTCACCAGAAGCTCATTACCCTCAGGAACTATACCCTCATTGACCCGCAGGACATCGATGATGCCATTGCCAGGAATGCCTACCAGGCAGCGGCACAGGCACTGCTGGATATGAGCCCGCAGGAGGTTATCGCTGAGCTTAAGGTTTCGGGGCTTCGGGGACGGGGAGGAGCGGGATTTCCCACGGGACTCAAGTGGGAGTTTGCCGCAAAAACCGAGGATGATACCAAGTATGTTCTGTGCAATGCCGACGAGGGTGACCCGGGTGCGTTTATGGACCGAAGCGTACTCGAGGCGGATCCCCACGCCGTTATTGAGGGGATGATCATAGCGGCAAGGGCAATCGGCGCGCAGCACGGATACATTTACTGCAGGGCCGAGTATCCCCTTGCCGTCAGGCGACTCACCATAGCTATAGAGCAGGCCCGAAACTACGGCCTGCTGGGAGCTGATGTTTTTGGAAGCGGCTTTGAGTTTGATCTGGAGATCTACCAGGGTGCAGGTGCCTTTGTGTGCGGCGAGGAGACCGCGCTTATGACTTCCATTGAGGGCAAGAGGGGAATGCCGAGACCGAGACCCCCATTTCCCGCCCAGTCGGGGTTGTGGGGAAAACCGACGGTATTAAATAACGTTGAAACCCTGGCCAATGTACCCCAGATTATTCTGAACGGGGGAGCGTGGTACGCAGGCATTGGCACGGAGGGAAGTAAGGGTACCAAGGTGTTCGCCCTCTCAGGCAAGGTGAATAACAGCGGACTCGTTGAGGTACCCATGGGAATGCCCATAAAGGATATCGTGTACAGTATCGGCGGAGGAGTCCCTAACGATAAACGGCTTAAGGCTGTGCAGCTCGGTGGACCCTCAGGCGGATGCGTTTCGGCAGAGCTGCTTGACACCGTTACCGACTATGAGGCCATATCCAGGACGGGAGCCATTATGGGCTCCGGCGGAATGGTGGTCATGGATGAAGACAACTGTATGGTGGATATCGCCCGATTTTTCATTGAATTCTGCCAGGAAGAGTCATGCGGCAAATGCACCCCGTGCAGAGAGGGAACCAAGAGGATGCTGGAGTTACTTACCAAGATAACGGAGGGACGCGGGGAGATCGCCGATATTGACACCTTACAAGAACTTGCAGAGATGGTTAAGGACTCTTCCCTGTGCGGTTTGGGGCAGACCGCGCCGAATCCGGTGTTATCGACGCTCCGCTATTTCAGACATGAGTACGAGGATCACATCCTCGAGCGCCACTGTGAGTCGGGGGTGTGTACGGAGCTTTTCACAGCTCAGTGCATCAACGCCTGCCCCCTGGGCCAGATGGTCCCTGGATACATTTCCTTGGTGGAGGAGGATCGGTTTGAAGAGGCCATCCGGCTGATTAGGCAGACCAATCCCATGCCCGGCGTTCTCGGAAGGGTGTGCAATCATCCCTGTATGGATGTGTGTGTGCGGGGGCAGACCGATGAGCCCATCAATATCCCCAAGATCAAGCGGTTTGCGGCAGATAGGGCCCGAGAAAAGGGAATCGCCGTCCAATTTCCCAGGGCACGAGAGAAAGAAGAGAGTATTGCGATAGTGGGCGGTGGACCCGGTGGGTTGGGGGCGGCATACTATCTGAGCCTTATGGGTTATAGGCCGACCATCTTTGAGGAGCTGCCCAAACTCGGCGGGATGCTCAGGTACGGCATACCTGCGTATCGGTTGCCGCGAGATATCCTTGACGAGGAGATTGCCGGTATCGTGAATACCGGTGTCACGGTGAAGACCGGTGTAAGAGTAGGGGGAGATATCTCCCTGGAGGGGCTGAGGGGGAACTTTGATGCCGTCTTCATAGGAATCGGTGCCCACCGGAGCCAGCGAATGGGGATTCCAGGTGAAGAGCTGGTGGAAGTACATGGAGGAGCGGAATTCCTGCGCCAAGTGGAGCTCGGAAGTCCCCCCAAGATTGGGAAAACCGTGGGGGTTATCGGTGGCGGCAATGTGGCCGTTGACGTAGCCAGGACGTGCAGGAGAATGGGTGCAGAGGTCACCATCCTGTATCGTAGAGAGCGCAAGGATATGCCAGCAGCAGCTGAGGAGATTGAGGACGCCCTTGCTGAAGGTATTACCCTGAGGACACTCATGATGCCGTACTCGATTTCAAGAGCAAACGGGAAACTTGCCCTTACCGCACAGAACTGTCAGCCCGGCGAATTTGACACTGGCGGGAGGAGAAGACCTACTCCTCTTCCTGACAAGACCGCGATCGAACTCTATGATACCATCTTTGCTGCCATTGGGCAGGCAGCGGACACGAGCTTTCTGAAAGGGATGGAGCTGCACAAGGGCTGGATTTCCGTAGACCGGCGCTCGCTCAAGACTAACCTGGAGGGGGTTTATGCCGGCGGCGATGCCGTGACAGGTCCAGCCATGGTCGTTGATGCCCTGGCAGCAGGAAAACGGGCGGCCTTCGCTATTGATCGGGCACTCTCGGCGAAACGGGGGGAGAGACCCTATGTGGAGGACCACGAGGGAATCCCGCTTACCATGAAGGTACCGGGGGAGATCACGGAGCAAGAGATGGCAACGACACCCAAGGTATCCCCTTCCAAGCGGATCAAGGATTTCGGGGAGGTAGAAGGTGGCTTGAACACCAGGGCCATCAAAAGGGAGTGTCGGCGCTGTCTGAGATGTGACGTGAGGAATGAGTGAGACCGTGACTTGATTTTTGTCTGAAAGTAGCAATATTATAGGGTGCTTATAGGATCCTGAATATGTGGGGAGCAACGGAATGAATCACACCAACACAGATGAGGGTATGCACTATGAGGGAATGTGTATTCGGCCTCCGAGCGAGGCTTACAGCATACTCCTTCAGGCCTCCGTTGGCTGCTCCCATAACAAGTGCACGTTCTGCGGCACTTACAAGGACAAGCGATTTCGGATCAAGGATGATGATACTATCCTGAGTGATATCCTCTATGCATCCCGGCACATGCGGAATCAAGACAGGCTCTTTATCATGGACGGTGATGCCCTGATCATCCCTTATCGCCGTTTGGTGTGGATCCTAGAGAGAATACGGGAGCATCTCCCATGGGTTAAGCGGGTCGGCGCGTATGCCAATACCAAGGGCATAAAGATGAAGAGTGAGGAAGAACTGCTCCGGCTCAAAGAGCTGGGCCTGGGTATTTTGTACATGGGAATCGAGACGGGCGACGATGAGACACTGAAAGCGGTCAGGAAAGGAGCGGACTCGCAGAGAATGCTGGCCATGGGAAAGAAGGTTATGGCTGCAGGCATTAAGCTTTCCGTGACCGTTCTTTTAGGGATTGCGGGCAAGGAACGCTCGCTCATTCATGCCCGGGCAACAGGAGAACTCCTCACGCTCCTTGATCCCGACTACGTTGGCGCACTCACGGTGATGGTAATCCGGGGAACACCCCTTGCAGATGAAATGCTGGCGGGCCGATTTGAGCTTCCCGACAATTATGGGCTGCTCGCCGAACTCAGGGAAATGATTGCTTCCACTGACCTTACCAAGGGCCTTTTCTTCTCAAATCATGCCTCTAACTACCTGCCAATCAAGGTCAGGTACCCGCGCGGCAAACAACAAGCGCTCGATGTAATCGATTTGGCCCTTCAGGGGAGAGTAGACCTCAGGCCCGAGTGGATGAGGGCACTCTAACACGTGATGACAAGAGCAGGTGATTACCTCTACGCAGCGATCATGGCTGGTGGTAGCGGAACCAGGTTTTGGCCGCGGAGCAGGAAGGAAAGGCCAAAGCAATTCCTCAATATCACCGGGGATGAGACCCTTATCAGGAAAACCATTGAACTTATCAGGCCTATCATACCTTTCAGCAGGATGAAGATCATAACGACGGCGTACCAGGCGGATGCTGTTAGGAGAACGGCCCCTGAGTTAGCGGCAGGTAATATCCTGACAGAACCGATGGGAAAAAACACGGCCCCTGCAATCGGCCTTTCGGCGCTCTTCATAGAGAGAGAACATCCGGATGCTGTCATGGTGATTCTCCCGGCTGATCATTACATCCGGGAGGCTAAGCGGTTTCGTGACCGAATAATGGCGGGCGTACAGCAGGTCCATGAGGCAGGTGGTATTGTTACCATTGGTATCACTCCGCTGGGTCCGGAAACGGCCTATGGGTATATAGAGACGGATCAACTGGTAGATGAAAAAAGCTCCATCTACACGGTTAAATCATTCCGTGAGAAACCCGACGAGCAAACGGCCAAGACTTTCATAAATCAGGGTAACTTCTTCTGGAATAGCGGCATTTTTATCGTGAAGGCCTCGGGGATCCTCGGGGAGATCGCCGAATACCTCCCCCATAATTATGAATTGCTGATGCGGATAAGGTCAGCGCTTGGGACCGATCGGGAAACCCAGGAAATCAACGAGGCCTACGAGAGCATGGAGGCAATCTCCATAGACTATGGCGTTATGGAACGCTCCAGGGATGTGTTCATGGTGGTGGGCGATTTCGGTTGGCATGATGTGGGCTCATGGCCATCTGCCGCTCAACACTGGCCCACGGACAGCGCCCAAAATGCGTGCATTGGCGAGGTGATTAACCTCGATTCGAGCGGATGCATCGTGTACAGCCCGAAGAAACCGGTGGCGCTTTTGGGCGTTGAGGACTTGGTGGTCGTTGAGGAGGATGATGTAGTCTTGATTACCAAGAAGGAGCGGTGTCAGGACGTGAAGAAGTTGGTCGATAAACTCTCCTCGGAGGGCCGCGATGAGCTCCTGTAGCCCTAAGGGGAGCGGCTTTAAGCCGGTACGGAATCCACGGATAGTAGCTCGATGAAGGATTATCCATGAACCCTGAGATCTATAGAGAGTACGACATAAGGGGAGTGGTAGGCGAGGATTTCACAGACGGGGAGGTTATTGCCTTGGGAAGGGGATTCGGTGCCTACCTGCAGCGCGCCGGAAGGAAGACGGTTGCTCTGGGAAGGGACTGCAGGTTGAGTTCGCCTGCCATCAGGGACGGAATAAGGGAGGGCCTGTTGTCAAGCGGCTGTGACATTGTGGATGTGGGAATTTGCCCGACGCCAACGCTTTATTTTGCCATCCGGCACCTGAATACAGACGGAGGGATCATGATCACCGCAAGTCATAACCCCCCGCACTACAACGGGTTTAAGATATGCAGCGGCGTCGACACCATCTACGGAGAGGAGATTCAACGGGTACGCAGGCTCATAGAAGCAGGAGATTTTGTGAAGGGCACGGGAACATACTCAGCATACGATATCATTGAACCATATATTGCCACCATCACAAAGGATATGACTCTATCTCCCGACCTCAGGCTAGGTTTCGATGCCGGGAACGGCACCGTGGGACCGGTGGGGGTAAAGACACTCCGATCCTTTGGCTGCGAGGTTCACGCCCTTTACTGTGAGATGGATGGTTCCTTTCCCAACCATGAGCCCGATCCAACGGTAGTTAACAACATGAAGGACCTCATCAAGGAGGTGACAACGCACCACCTTGACGTCGGCATTGGTGTCGACGGAGATGGGGACAGGATTGGCGTCGTTGATGGTGCGGGCGATATGGTGTTTGGGGACATGCTCTTGCTTATCTTTGCGAGGGATGTTCTCATGGAACATCCTGGGGCAACCATCATCTCCGAGGTTAAATCCTCTGACAGGATGTACAGGGATATCGAGGATCGCGGTGGAAAGATCATCATGTGGAAGACGGGCCACTCGCTGATAAAGAGTAAGATGAAGGAGACCAAGGCGCTACTCGCTGGAGAGATGAGCGGCCACATGTTTTTTGCCGATCGGTATTTTGGTTATGATGACGCCCTGTATGCCTCGTGCAGGCTGCTTGAGATAATCTCTAAGACTGGAAAGTCACTTAAGGAGCTCTTGGAGGATGTTCCAAAATCGTATGCTACACCCGAAATCAGGGTTGAATGCCCTGATGCACGGAAGTTTCAGTTAGTTGATCGGCTCAGAGAGGATTTCAGCAAGCAATACCGTGTCATTGACGTCGATGGTGTGCGGCTTGTCTTTGATGATGGGTGGGGATTGGTGAGGGCTTCCAACACGCAGCCGGCCCTGGTGCTCAGGTTCGAGGCACAATCCCAAGAAAGGCTCGATGAGATCAGGAACCTGATAGAGGACGCCATTAGCAGACTGCGATGATAGAGAGGCTCTATCCTTTCTCTAGCTTTCTTCTCTCCTCATCCCTTAATTCCCTTCTCAAGAACTTACCTACCTTCGATTTGGGCAACATGTCCCTGAACTCGATGTATTGGGGCACCTTATAGGGGGCGAGCCTTTCCCGGCACCACCCCATGAGCTCATAGCTGCTAATGCCCCTTACGTCTGTCTTAAGTACGACAAATGCCTTTATCCTCTCGCCAACCACATCATCGGGAACGCCCACCACGCTCGCAGACAAGACCGCATTGTGCTCTTGGAGAGTCTTTTCTATCTCGGCAGCTGCTATCCTATATCCCTTGTGCTTGATCATGTCTACGGATCTGTCCAGGAAATAGAGCCAACCGTCCTTATCCACCTGCACGATGTCCTTTGTTCTGTACCAGATCTCCCCCCCTATGTCCAAAAAGGACTCAGCCGTCTCCTCGGGCTTATTCCAGTAGCTCTTCACGGCATAATCGCAGGTACTCAATAGCTCCCCTGGTTCACCAGGTGGAAGTGGCTCTAAAGTATCTGGGTTAACAAGCCTGAATTTGTTTCCCGGTGAGATCCTGCCCGCAGCACCCTCTGGGGGTATTCCATCTTTTGTGTAGGACAGAGAAACAGCACCGCAAACCTCGGTCGCTCCATAACCCTGGTACAAAGGTATATTGAATCTCTTGTGCCACCTCTTTCCTACTTCCACCGGAAGTGCATCACCGCCTGTACCGCAGTATCTGAGGGAACTGAGGTTATAGTAGTCTATTCTGTCATGTTCCAGAATCATCCGGTACAACGCTGGAACCGCGAAGATATTGGTGGCCTTATACCTGTAAACGTGGTCGAAAAGGGCATCAAGATGAACCCTGGGCAAGAGAATTAACGTCTCTCCGCCGACAAGTAAGGGTCCCATTGCGTCCATTTCGCCTATGATGTGGTAAAGCGGAGCTGAAAGCACCGTAATACACTCCCCTAAGGGCGTAACCGATTCACTTGCCTTTCTCCACTCCAAAACCCTGCTGAGAAAAAGCCCCGTCGATATGGGTACGCCCTTAGGAAACCCTGTGGTACCACCCGTATAAAGCATAATAGCTGTGTAATCACCGCCTAATGCCTTGAATGGTGGCAAGGACGAAGGCGTTCCGTCTCGCAACAGATTCCTAAAGGAAAAGAAGTCCTTTCCTTGCGGGATCTTACCTCCGGGGACCCTGTCGAAGCCTTTGCCGATGATTCTCTTCCACCTCGGAACAAGATCAATCATGCTGGTTACGATCACAACCTTGAGCGGGGTCTCGGGAAGAACCTCGAGTACATAACTAAGATTGGTGTCCATGCACAGCATGGCCTTGGCGCCACTATCGTTGGCCATATACTTAATGTCATAGGCCGTGTAAACCGGTGCAACGGGAATGGGAATAGCACCGAGTCTCTGGAGAGCTAACCAGGCTATGAGGGTCTGGGGGAGATTGTAAAGATTCGTAATAATCCTATCCTCCTCTGCTATGCCGAGGTCATGCAGAGAAGCTGCAAGCCTGAGTACCATCTCATGCAATTCAGAATAGCTGTATTTCTCTCCAAGATAAATGAGGGCTGTGTTGCGGGGAAACCTTTCCGTAACCTCTTTAAAGGAACCATAGATGGTGTCCGCGAATAATTGCATGTACCTTACTGCCTTGTCTAAACGCCAAGATATGCGGATTTTACCTCTGGGTTGTCCGCGAGCTCTTGCCCGGTGCCGGAGAAGACGAGTATGCCGTTTTCTATTACATAGCCCCTGTCAATAATGGGGATAAGGGGCCTGGCAAATTGCTCGGTTACCAAGACGGTGATGCCCTGCTGGAGGATGGCCTTGATTGACCGAGCTAATTCTGCCTGCAAGAAAGGGCTTAACCCGAGCAGTGGTTCATCCATGAGCAAGAGTCGCGGTTTGGCGACCAGGGCTATTCCGATGGCGAGCATCTGTTGTTCGCCTCCGCTCAGCAAGCCCGCCTTTCTCTTCTTAAGATCGGCTAATGCGGGAAAGAGTGCGAACACAAATGCGATTAACTCCCTGACCTCCCTTCCCTTTCTCAGGTATCCAGCTATCTTCAGGTTTTCCAGTACGTCGCTGTCCCTGAAGACGGGATGCCTTTCCCTGCTGAGTACGATTCCCCTCCTAACCCTTTCACTGGGCTTCATGTTGAGGATGTCCTGGCCTTCAAACGACAGCTCGCCCAGTAAACTTATTCTTTCTCCCCCTCTTCGGGCCTCTTTTTTCTTCATGTCTAAGATTAACCCAGAGACGGTGTTCATCAGAGTGGTCTTCCCAGCGCTGTTAGAGCCGAGGACCCCGACGATTTCGCTGTTTCTGACGTCAAGGGTGAGATCGTTCAGGGCCAGGGCATTTTCAAAGAAGACCATGAGGTTTTTAACCTGCAACAGTATGTCCATGGCTAAACTCGGGATCTAAATCGCCTCAACATCACTTCCAAGATAGGCCTTTTTGACATCATCGCTCGCCATTACCTCATGCGGGGTTCCTTCAGCTATCTTCTGGCCGAAGTTCAACACGAACACCCTGTCGACAACCCTGAAGAGTTCTCTCAATCTGTGTTCAATCATGATCACGGTCAAACCCTCCTCAACAAACTTCTCAATGAGGGGCAAGGTGCTCGCGACCTCAGACATGGCCATGCCTGAGAAGAGCTCATCCAGAATCAATAGTTTGGGCCTGAGGGCAACAGCTCGAGCTAAATCGAGCCGCTTTAGGTATCCGTGGGGTAGGCTTCCAGCCAGCTTGTAAGGAACAAAGGAATCACGTTCAAATCCCATATCATCTAAGAGATCAACGGCCAGATCATCACGCTCGCCGTATTCACCTCCTCTGAGCTTTTTTACGCGTGGGGAGGACAGGGGGATGATCAGGTTTTTATACGCAGGCAGGTTATAGAAGAGCCTCACCATCTGGAAGGTTCTTGCAATGCCGAGACCGGCTATAGTGTATGGCATCTTACCAGTGATATTCTTGCCCTCGAACGTTACCCTGCCGGAATCGGGCCTCACGAAGCCAGTGATTAGGTTTACGAGTGTAGTCTTTCCTGAGCCGTTTGGCCCAATTATACCGAGGAATTCCCCTTCCCTGAGCTCAAAGTTAACGTCCATTACAGCCATAATTCCGCCAAAGTGTTTGCTCAGATTCTCGACCTTTAGGATCGGTGCCCTTTCCATTCTATCCAACCTTCACTAACCTCTCGAACTGGTGGTATTTTCGCTCCATGTAATGAAAAATGCCCTCGGGCAAGGCAATAACGCATCCAATCAAAATAACACAATAGAGGGCTATTCGGAGTCCTCCCAATGCCCTTAAGCTCTCGGAAAGGGGCACCAGAATCATTGTGCCCAATGCTGACCCGGCAAAGGTTCCCGCACCCCCCAAAGCTGCAGCAGCTACCGGCAGGATAGAGTAATCCAGGGCGAAAGCGCTCATTCCCACGAACTGATAGTGATGAGTCATAAAGGCGCCGGCAAAGGCCCCGACTGCACCGGCAATGAACAAGGCCTGAATTCTTCGCCAGTATATATTAATAGCAGCACTCATGACGGCCCTGTCGTCGTCTTTGATCGCCCTCAGTACCAGGCCATAATCCTCATTTATTATCCTTCGGAAACCAAAAAGGCATACCAGGAGAGCCACCAGTGCCAAATACTTTGCTACCCACTCGTTGTAAAACGGTGCCAGAGCCGATAAGCCATGGCACCCTCCAACGAGCCCTGTAGTCTCGATCATTTTCAGGAGGAGCATGGGGAGCATGAGGGTAACCATGGCAAAGTATACCCCCCTCAGCCTCACTACAGGGGACAGTAACACAGCGCTTAAAAGACCCCCTGATATGGTAGCTACTGGCAGGGTGATAGCGGGGGTCAAATGGAGGTGATAGCTGAGTATCCCGGCGACATAGGCGCCGAAGCCAAAAAACAAGGATTGTCCCAAGGAGAATAACCCGCAGGAGGCAAGGAAATCCCAGCTCAACGCTAGAAGTCCATACACGCAGGCATAGACAAGCACCTTGCCCCAATACCCCCTCAACAGTAATGGCAAAAGCAGCAATGCAATAACCGGCAATGCCCTGGGCAGCAGGAGATAAAGGATCTCCCGGTATGAGCAGATTACGTAAAGGGTATCTGCCCGTGCCTTTATTCCCCTATCTAGTCTCTTTTTTCGATATCTGGCCTCCGCAGCAGCCACTCTAGACCCTTTCTTCAATTTCCTTGAACTTACCAAACAAGCCAGAAGGCCTGATTATTAAGACCAGGATGATGGCAGACAGGGGCACAATTATCATCCATCGAGCACCAAGGTACTTTGCGGTAACTACTTGACTAAATCCAAGGATAAAACTTGCTCCTATCATCCCTGAAGTGCTCTCCAATCCACCTACAATCGCTACTGCCAATGCATAGATGAGAACTTCATATCCTATGGCCGATTCCATGATTCCCATAGGGAGAATTACCATGGCAGCAATCGCTGCCAATGCTGATCCAAAGGCTAGGCTAAGCGCGCCTATCCAGTCAGACTCAATCCCCACGGAAAGAGCAGTACGTTCATTCTGGGCTATTCCCCTGAAGGCGAGACCTATTCTGGTATGATGAACGAAGAGCCAGAGAAGAATAACGAGAAGAACTCCCGTTCCAATAACAAAAAGGCGCTGGTAGTCTACAGCGACTCCTCTCATCTCCACACCGCCCTTGACAAAAAGGGGAAGGCTATACTGGATCCCATAGAAACCTTTCCACATCAGCAGTTCCAGTATTGCTACCCCTGTTGCAAAGGTTACGATGAGCTCAGAAAGGGCCATTCCCCTAATTCTTAGCAGAACCCCCCAATAGAGTGCAAAGCCAAGAAGACCGGATATGACTATAGAAAGTAAGGCGGACAAAAAGAAGGGTAAGCCTGCCTGATTGAGAAAGGACCATGCGGTGAAACCACTGAGAATGTATATGGCACCGTGGGCGAAATTCGCCAAGCCGCTGATCCCATAGGTAAGGCTAAACCCTATAGTATAAAGGGCTAAAACTATGCTTGTTATTGTCCCGTATATCAGGGTCGACATATCTGCCTTAGGATTAGAGCTTCATTTGCCTTTTTGCATGAGTAAGCGGACCTTTTTGGGTCCGCTTACTCTTTCGCTCAATCGTTTATCTTACTTCATCCATGGTGGAAGCAGTATCTTGCCCTCAGCAAGAAATGGCGGATAAACCGGCACCCTTTCACCCTTCTGCCACTGAAAGACAACGCATATCCCTGTCTCTTCAGGATTCTCGTTAAAAACCGTTATATGGTTTTCATTGAATCTTAATCTTCCACCTACTCCCCTATAATCAGTAGCTTCAAGGGCTGAGACAAGCTTGTCTGGATCGAGGCTCCCTGCCTTCTCAATCGCTTCAGCAAGAATAAAGACGGCATCATAGGCGGAGGAATTTACTGCAGCTGCCTCAGGCAGTTTTCCATACTTCTTATGGAACTTATCGAGAAACTCCCCTGTCTTAGGCAGTTTTTTCAAAGCCAGGGAGGCACCGACCGGAAACTCTACCTGTATGCTGTATTCTATATCCTTACCAAGGGTCTTCCATGCCCCTGGTGCAGCCATAGGTGGAACGAATCCTATAATGAGCGAAGGCACCTTCATTGCTGCCCACTGTTTGCAGAATATTCCAGCTCCCAGAGGTACATCCCAAACCATAGCAATAACTTGGGCCTTCCCTTCTTTAGCCTTCGTAAGCCCTGGAGAAAAATCGGTAGCCCCGGCAGCATATGGCTCATAGCCTATCTCTTCCCAGCCTGTCTTCCCGCAGTGCTTTCTGAGCAAACCTACAAATCCGAGGGCCCATAAGGTATCTTGGGGTATAAGATATATTCTGTTAAGACCATAGTCTTTTTTTAGGGAATCCAAGGCAGCCGATAGGTACCCTGCATCGATGAGGGCATCAGTGGTAACCCTGAACAGGTATTTGTATTTTTCAGGGTCTTTCTTGAATTTCCCCTGGAATCCAGGAGTTTGCGCAATTGTTCCAAGCTGAGGCACCCTATATTTAGCCACTAGATCCATGCTTGCTATGAGAACCTCAGATCGAAAGGCACCAATTACGATAGCATGAGGTTTTTTGTCCAGGATCAATTTTTCATAGGCCATGAGGGCATCATGAACAGGGGTGCCGGGTTCACCACCCCTTGTATCAGCGGTCACAACCTTAAATGGCCTTTTTACCCCGGCAACGCTCACCCCTCCCTTAGCATTTATTTCCTCCACAGCCAGATTGACAGCATTGAGACCATCGCGGCCAAAAGGGGTATAGAGGGATGTGGGCACCCCGATGATGATAGGCTCGGCTGATTTAGTAGGGCCTGGGGTTGAGAAACCTCCTAGCAGCACAATTGCCAGAAAAATCCACAGTATCTTGCTTTTCATGTCCCCTTACCTCCTTTCAAAAATATGTTGGATTCCTGTGTGTCCTTGAGACACTGTCTTCAGCGCATGAACAGAGACAGTGGGTATGATACAAGGGCAATAGAGAAGGGGGGTGGAGGCGGCGCTGTTTTCACCGGCAT
>Ga0209636_10001367_pt1 | contig 24521 bp, 20 predicted proteins | sample DeeMarSWOR152_54_FD_187464 | JGI IMG/M metagenome (GOLD analysis project Ga0209636, IMG submission 187464) | Marine sediment microbial communities from White Oak River estuary, North Carolina - WOR-1-52-54 (SPAdes) (version 2) | ecosystem: Environmental > Aquatic > Marine > Intertidal zone >...
ATCTTCCAAGTTTTATAACTTTATCTACTAATTAATATATTTCGGTCGATTTAAATGGATTTCAAACTCGAAATTAAGGGATGGGTTCGAGACTTTGCCGAGGTAGCAATAGTACTGGCTGTAATTATAGTTGTATCAAAATTGCTCCTTGGGGCACATATGCTCGTTCCACTGGTTGCCGTTACATCGCCGAGCATGTTACATACGAGCGATGAGTGGCAGAATTGGCTTATATCCCACAACATCTCGGAAGAGGAGCTGGAGGGTTTCCCTATGAGGGGCGGCTTTGCAAGAGGGGATATGATCCTAACGATAACCCCGGATAACAAGGGAGTAATTCATCCATTCTTTTCCGATACAGGGATCGGCGACGTCATAATCTATAAAAGGGATAAACTGCACAGGAACAATGCACCACCCATCATCCACAGAGTTGTTGGCGTGGTATGGATTGAGGAATGGAAAATCAACAATATTGATGGAACACTGGATTGTTTAACGGTAGAGGATTTTGAGAATAAATACATTCCATACGTGAAAAGTTGCGTACATGGATCTAGTTGTTCCTATACAGATTTCCCAAAAACAGGGAGCTTTAGATTTTATATTACTAAGGGGGATAACAATCCAACGAGCGATCAATGTGTTAATATTGCTCTTCCGGTAACAGACACTCAATTAACAGCAAGGGGTTGGATAGTTATTCCTTACGTGGGCTGGCTTAAATTGGCTTTGAATTTCCTTCTGGGATTATAATCTACAATAGTCATCCCAGACCCTCGCCATCTTAGCCAGAGATTCTGAGAATTTATCTGTAAGATGAAGTTCATGTTTTCTCAAATTTTTGTTATAAACCTTCTCTACCATTCCAGCTCTCTTTAATCTTTTCAACATGTTATGGTATCTACTCTGCGTCAATCCTTTTCTGATGCAGTAGTTATCCCATTCATCTACCCTATAAGGGGATTCCGACCTCCCCCACTCTCTTACGTGGTTCAGGAATTCCTTAGCTATAGGAGCCAGCCTCGGGTCTTTCCAGAATATCTGGATTAAGAGCTCATCCATGTTTTTAGGGGGTTCATGTGAGATCCTAATATCCACGCCTTTTTTCTCGGTTTTTAATTCCATATTGTATATAATATGGAATAATAAGAATAAATAGAGAAAAATGGATTAAATATATTCTTGTTATTTTACATAACATAAAATAGTAAATAAAATCAATCCCCAAGAACAGTATAGATATCAGAAACTCTAGCATCGGTTCTGATCCCGAGAGCCGAGAAGTGCGTTCTTGTCGCTATAAATCCTTTCTTACTTAATCTTTCCATTATTTCATTCATGGACATCGCCGGAGTGCCTATCTTCTTAAATATTTTATGTATATTGTAATACGGAAGTTCTACTTTCTGTTCTTCTCCAATTAACTCCACTAATTTGACGGACTCATGCATTGTCCTGAAGTTTTCCTCTATCAGCTGTTTTCTTAGCCCCTCACAGAATTCAGTATCTGCAAAACCTGCAGTCCATAATGGACCAGCCGATCGTAGATCTGCACCACATTCACAGGTTAATTTCAATTCCTCTAACTTAGAAAATTCCCTGTTAAGGCATGTAAAGCAGTGTTGAATGTAACTTATATCATTTAAGATTCTATTTGCATCCCTGCGCGATTTTTTGATTTGTAGATATGTTCTGAAGTAGTGCCTTGTGCAATGGGAAAACAGGGGAGTTATTGCTATGTCATATCTCAGTGCAGATCTTGCCAGATAAGCAATTAGTATCCTCAGCCCCAATTCATTGTAGTAATCGGTCCTTAATGGATCTGAATCATATTTCCTCTTACAAGCCCTTGGATACGTTCCACAGAGCGCAGAGGTGTCCGTTGCTGTTACAGCTAAAATGCCTTTATTCTTTATCGATCTCAGGGCAGAATCTATAAAACGCACAGGAGGCCCGAATGGGTCTATATCAATGAAATCAAATCTCTCCTTGGATAGGAGAAAATTTGCATCCAGATTAGTTGCTTTAATATTTAGTTTATTCAGCTCCTCATTTTTCTTTATGAGTTCAAAAGCTACTGGATTTATGTCATTTACCGTGGTTTTACATCCTACCTCATTTGCGATCCTAATTCCCCTGGCTCCAGAACCCGCGAGGGCGTCGCAGAAATTTTTTGGTTCTATAGCCTTAGCAATTGCAACGGAAATATCCCTACTGAGCTCCATCTGAGGATTAAAGAAAACGATATTCCTCTTTGTTAACTTTTCGACCTCGGGAACTAGCAAGCTAGTTTTACCCTCGGTTATTTTGATAAGATTCATTTACTTGTTATCTTCTTTTCGCCATTCGTTTTTCTATCATGATCATATTCAGAATTTTTTCTGGATCATCATAAAAGGATCTAATAAAGTTTATGAAATCCTCCTCCTTCTTGATGTCTTTCGCAACCAGATACTTTAGAATCATCTCACGTTTCTTTATTTCGTCAATAACATCCTTGGGGGTTAATCCGGATATCTCCGCCATCTTGTTTATCGTTACTGCTGGAAATCTTGAAAATTCTGTCTTTTTTGATTTTGCATTATATTTATAAACTGAACCCAACTGAATCTTACTTTCCATTATGCCACCAACCTCATCGATGTGCGTCACCATCCTCCTGCTCGTTTTGCCTTCGTGAAATCTTGTCACCACAATGACCAAGTCCAAAACAACTAACATTCTCGGATCTACATTCATTGGAGGAGATGTTAATTTGAGAATTGCGTCTCTGGAGCTATCTGCATGTATGGTACCCATCCCTGTATGGCCAAGATTCATGGCGTTTACCAGATTAAATGCCTCTCTGCCTCTGACCTCGCCAACAATGACTCTATCCGGTCTCAATCTTAAACTGTTTTCAACTAATTTTTCCATATTCGCATACTCGTTCGTTGTTGTTCGGACCCAATCATCGCAATAGGTGAGGTCCAATTCCATGGTATCTTCAATTGAAACAATTCTTTCGTGCTCCCTTGAGAAGGGAAGTATAGAATTTAGAAGTGTTGTTTTGCCACTGCTTGTTCCTCCAGTTATTAGAATATTTCTTGGAGCCAATCCGAATCCATCCACGCAGACCCATATCAAGGCCGCCATATCTGGTGTCGTAGTTCCACTTTTTATCAGATCTATGATCGTGGGTGGGTTCGCTAGGTATTTCCTTATTGTAACAATAGTACTATCGAAGGATACTGGTGGTAAAGTGAAATTTATTCGAGGACCCTCAGGCAATACGGCATCAACAATCGGTTTTTTACTAGTCGATCCACAAAGGATCAATATCTTGTCGATTAGTCTATTAAGTTCCTCCTTGCTCTTAAATTCGAGATTCGTTTTACATTTTCCTAGGGTTCTGTGATAGATCATCACTGGTATGTTGGCACCATTAATCAGTATCTCTTCGATATTATCATCCCTGATCAATGGGTCTATTATTCCATACCCGGATATATACATTATAGCCCTTCTCATGTCTTTCTCGGATAGCTTTATTCCAGTATGTCTCATTTCATCCTGGATGACTTCATTTGCCTTTTTATCCCTTTCCTTTCTCTTAAGTCTAGAAAGACGAGCACTATACTTCATCAGAAATTTATTCTCCAGGGAAGAAAGCATCCTTTCTTCATCTGGAGTGAATTGTAATACCTTTACTGTATATTTCCCAAGCATTTTGAAATAAATATCGAGAATATATAATATTAGATTAACTCCCCTTAAAAATATTAGAGGATGAAAATTATTGTTGCTGTAACTGGCACCTCCGGTGTTATACTCGCTGAGAGACTCTTAAGCAGTTTAAATGACCAGGATATATATCTTATCGTCTCAGATATGGCGAAGACTATAGCGAAATATGAGGGGATAAATCTGGATAGAACAAAAAAGCTCACAAGGCACTTCTATAATGAAAATGAACTCGATGCAGATATCGCCAGTTCCTCCCATTCTATTGATGGCATGGTAGTAATTCCGTGTTCGATGAAGACATTATCGGCAATTGCCAATGGTTTCTGCAATAATTTAATAACGAGGGCCGCAGAAAATATACTAAAGATGGGTAAAAAATTGATTTTAGTTCCAAGGGATACGCCATTGAGCTTGGCATCAATTGAGAATATGAGGAAAGCAAAAATTTCAGGGGCTGTAATATTACCACCGAACATGGCGTACTACTATAAGCCAAAGACATTAGACGACGTGACAAATTTCTTTGTCGGAAAGGTTTTAGATGTATTGGATATTGAGCACGATTTATACAAAAAATGGAGTAGAGAATGAGTCTCAGAGAATTTTTGAATGAAATTAATGTTGTAAGAATCCAGGAGAAGGTAGACCCATATCTGGAGATAGCTAAAATTCTGAATGAAAATGATGGTAGAGTGGTTATCTTTGACAAAGTTGAGAATTCTAGATTCAAGGTTGTTGGAAACGTGTGTAGTTCCCGCGAGAATTTTGCAAAGGCATTGGGGGTAAAAAAGGGGAATTTACTAAAAAAGATCAGTAATGCGATAAAAAAACCAGAGGAGCCAACTATAGTGAATAAAGGTGCATGCCAGGAGGTTACAGAAAAAAATGTAGATCTGTCAAAATTACCGATCCTGACCTACACACGCAGGGATATGGGCCCATATATCACATCTGGTGTTTTCATAGCCTCAGATCCCGAATATGGGATAAACGCAAGCTTTCACAGGGCATCTTTAATTTCAAAAGATAGATTGGTTGCGAGAATATGCCAGAGGGACCTTTATAAATACATTGAAAGATCCAAAAATGAGCTGGATGTTGCGATCTGCATCGGATTACATCCCTCAATATTGCTCTCGGCTGCTATCTCAGCCGACATATCGGTAAACGAGCTTACTATCGCTAACTCTCTTAAAAAATTGGAATTGGTTAAATGTAAAACCAATGACCTCCTTGTCCCTGTGAATTCTGAGATAGTGCTTGAGGGTAAGATAACTAAGGAAAGGTATGAGGAGGGGCCATTTCCTGACGTTACAAGGACCTACGACATAGTTAGAGATGAACCGATCATAGAAATCAATTGCATTACCCATAGAAAAAATCCGATATATCAGGCCCTATTACCTGCCTCTAGAGAACATGAGCTCCTGATGGGCATGCCCCGTGAGCCGGTAATCTATAACTCAGTAAATAAAGTCTGCAGGTGTAAGGATGTTCTCTTAACCCATGGGGGATGCTCTTGGCTTCATGGGGTTGTGCAGATAGAGAAGATAAACCCCAAGGATGGTAAATCAGCAATTGAGGCCGCTCTGAAGGCCCATCCGAGCATGAAACATGTAATTGTAGTAGATGATGATATCAACATACACAATCCAGAAGAGGTGGAGTGGGCAATAGCAACGAGATTCCAGGCGGGAAATGATCTTATACGGAAGAGAGAGAAGGGCAGCTCTTTAGACCCATCCGCTGGAGAAGACAGAATTACTTATAAAATGGGTTTGGATGCCACGATTCCTTTCAACAGGCCAAAGAAGAAATTTGAAAAAATATCTTTAGGGGAATAGATGGAACTAACCAAGAGAGAAAAACTAATGCTCAAAGGCAACGAAGGAGAAGGAGTCCAAAAAGCTATGGAAATCCTTGTGACTTTGGCTGAGATCTATAATGCTAGGAAAATGGTTGAAATAAAGAGCGCTCAAGTCGCAGGGGTTAGCTATAAAAATTTAGGCGACGCAGGTCTTGAATTTCTGGAGGAATGGGCGGAAGAGGGGGCAAAAGTAAAGGTCCCTACAACCCTGAATCCCGCCGGGATGGATCTGAAAAACTGGAAAAAATTAGGAATTCCTGAGGAGTTTGCGAAAAAACAGTTGATGGTCGTTAAGGCATATGAAAAGATGGGGGCAAAGCCAACATGTACCTGTACACCCTATCTCGTAGGCAATCTTCCTACTTTTGGTGATCACATAGCATGGAGTGAGTCCTCTGCGGTTTGCTATGCAAATTCAGTCATAGGGGCAAGGACAAACAGAGAGGGTGGACCCTCAGCCCTTGCCGCCGCAATAGCCGGGAGAACCCCCCTCTATGGATACCATCTAGATGAAAACAGAAAGGGGAAATTTCTTATTGAGGTGGAATGTAAACTTGACAAAATTTCGGATTTTGGTGCTTTAGGCTATTTAGTCGGCAAAAAAATCGGGAATTCTGTTCCGTATTTCAAGGGAATTCAAAAGGCAGATTCGGATCAACTAAAGGCATTGGGAGCTGCAATGGCTGCCTCGGGAGCAGTAGCACTTTTCCATGTAAAAGAGATTACTCCGGAGGCAAAATTACACAATACGGTATCGGAGAGTGCAGAGACAATAGTTATCGATAGTCTAAAGGAAGCCTACAGAGAGTTAAACGCAGAGACAGGAGAAATTGATTTTGTTGCCATCGGCTGTCCCCACGCCTCTCTCGCTGAAATCGAACAAATCGCCGATTTATTGAAAGGACAGGAAGTCAGGGCAAAATTATGGATTACAACCTCTTCCGAGGTAAAGGAAATGGCAAAGAGAAAAAGCCTTCTTGAAAAGATCGAAAAAAGTGGTGCGAACATAGTTGCAGATACCTGCATGATTGTTGCTCCTATAAAGGAGATGGGCTTAAAGAATATGGCAACAAACGCCGGAAAGGCAGCATTCTATGCCCCCGCCCATTGTGGTGTTAACGTAAGATTCGGTTCCCTGGATAAGTGTATAGAAGCAGCAGTAACGGGAAGGTGGTAAAATGGGGCTCAAAGGGAGGGTCATCAGGTCTGGAAGAGCGAAGGGTGAGGCACTAGTATCCAGAGAGCCCATCTCTTTCTTCGGATGCATTGACCCTAGCTCCGGAATAATCACGGAAAAGGGTCATGAACTGGAGGGGGAATGCATTAAGGACAAAATTCTCGTATTTCCTCACGGTAAGGGGTCTACTGTTGGCTCTTACGCCCTCTATAGGCTAAAGAAGAATTCTGCTGCTCCGAGGGCTATAATAAATGAGGAATGCGAACCTATCGTTGCTGTTGGAGCCATAATCTCCGATATCCCATGTGTTGATAAGATCGACATCAAAAAGATAAAAACGGGGGATAGGATAGAGATAGAGGGTAATAAAGTTAAAATTAATGAGTAGTGGGGAATTTTTATGTATGAAAAACAATTATATATACTCTAAAGATGAAAAGCACTATAGGAATTTTAGGAAACCTGAGAAGTGTAATTCTTTGTCACCCGCAGGGCGGGAATACTTATAGTGCTAACCCTGCCGAGGATAACTAGATACCGTTGGGGATCTGATAATTTCTCTGTGATTTCTATTTCTTATTCTATGGCTATGTGGTGTAACAGCAGCATACCATCTTGTCCCTAGTGAGGGTTCGGGTGCGATTCCCAGCATAGCCGTCTTCAGGGAGCGTTAGTGTAACTTGATATCACCATGGTGCCTTCGTTCAATGGAAGGATCGGTGACTTTCGATCGCCAGATGTGGGTTCGATTCCCGCAGGCACCATGTAACAATATAACAATATAACAATATAGCGTTACTGGGCTTGGTGTAATAGCAGCATAATTGGCTGTAAACCAATTGGTGTCGGTGCAAATCCGACAGTCCAGATATGCCCTTGTGCGAGCACGTGGCTGAGTTTCGCTCAGACACACACCCGAGCTTGCTCGGTTGTGTAGTTCAATGGCTTAGAATGACCGCCCACCAAGCGGATGATGTGGGTTCAATTCCCACTGTTCGCATCGCGTGGATAGCATAACAGTAGTGCGATCGGCTGCAGACCGATTTGTGAGGGTGCAAATCCCTCTCCTCTGCTAAAAGCACCGTCGTCCAATTTGGAAAAGGATACGGGACTTTGAATCCCGTGACAGAGGTTCGATTCCTCTCGGTGCTAAATGAGGAATGTAGTGTAATGGTCGCATAAACGTCTGTGGAGCGTTTGGCTCGGGTTCGAATCCCGACATTCCTCCATTTTTATACATAAATTCCAAGTTTTGGAAAGGTGGTAAAATGGATACCAGCACTATACAAACGGTTGTCAGAACGCTTAGATCTTCGATAGTGTTGGCTCTGTCTGACAATAGATTTTTTAGCGCCACCATTATCTGAGTTCATTTCGCTTTTCTGGGGAGGTAGTTCTAATTGGTAGAACACCTGGTTTGCACCCGGAAGCTGCGAGTTCGAGTCTCGTCCTCTCCATGCCCAGATAGCTCAATTGGTAGAGCAACTGGCTGTTAATCAGAAGGTTACAGGTTCAAGTCCTGTTCTGGGCGTATGCTCTGACAGTAGAGTATGCTCTAACGGTAGGATATGCACCCTTGGCTCTAACGGTAGGATACTGCGTTTACACCGCAGAGATCTCGGTTCAATTCCGAGAGGGTGCATCACTGTCCTGTAATTAAATTACAGTACATGCCCAAGTGGCAGAATGGTTAATGCGATAGGTTGCTATCCTATTCCTTGGAAACAAGGGTTCAGGTTCGAGTCCTGACTTGGGCGAGTTATTTGCCGGGGGGCATGGGCAGTTGGTATAATCGGATAACATAGTAGCCTTCTAAGCTACAGTTATGGGTTCAAGTCCCATGCTGCCCAACGGCACCGTAGCTCAATCAGGTAGAGTGATCGCCTCGTAAGCGAAGGGTTTGTGGGTTCAACTCCCGCCGGTGCCTTCCATAGTGGTAAAAAATCTGAGTGTATGCCACCGTGACCGAATCAGGTAAGGGAGCAGCCTTAGGAGCTGTGGGAGTAGTCCATCCAGGTTCAAATCCTGGCGGTGGTATCGGACCGGTAACTCAATCGGGAGAGTGCAGGGCTGAAGACCTTGAAGTTTTGGGTTCAAGTCCCGACCGGTCCATGTGAATTTTTAGGGTATGAATATAACATAATAATCATATTTTCACTAAAAACATTATCGAGTTAAAAATGCAAGAACTGATAATCCTAAAGCTCGGTGGCTCAGTAATTACAAAGAAAAGCGAGGAGAAAGCAGAGATAAATGAAGAAAACCTAAAGAGATTAGCCAAGGAGATAGCGGAAGCAAAAAGAGATAGTAACTTTAGGTTAATGGTAGTTCACGGTGCCGGCCCATTTGGCCATGTTCCAGCCAAGGAATATGGATTGGATAAGGGTTTACGGGATGATAGACAATTAAAAGGTTTCTCTGTAACACACCAGTCCATGGAGAAATTGAATTTCTCAGTTGTTAATTCTTTGAGAAAAGAAGGATTAAATGCGATCGCATATCAGCCATCTACCTTGGGAATCCTAAAGGATAAGAAACTGGTTTATTTTCCAACCGAGGTTTTGGAAAAATTGTTGGAAATGAATATGTCCCCTGTTGCCTACGGTGATGTTTTGGTCGATGAAAAAACCGGAATCAACATCTTATCTGGCGATCATCTGGTGCCGTATCTTGCGAGAAAATTAAAAGCAAACAGAGTTGTGATAGCAACAGACGTTGAGGGGGTCTTCAACCTGGATCCCAAGAGATACAAGGATGCAGAACTCATAAAAGAAATAACTTCAGAGAATGTTAACTCAATCCTCGAAATCGGAACATCCAAGAGAACGGACGTTACAGGTGGAATGGAAAGAAAGCTCAATGAGCTCCTTCGGCTCGCAGCTCAGGGAATACAATCGGAGATAGTCTCGGGTGTGAAGCCCGGAATACTGAAAAGAACTCTCCTCGGGGAAAAGGGCTTGGGGACCTTAATTAGGAAGTAATCAAATACTATTACAATGATTGACAAAAGAAAAAAGGATCACCTGAGGATCTCTATAGAAAAGGAGGTTGAATTCGGGAGTACCGGACTTGAGGATATAAGACTAGTTCACGAGGCTCTCCCTGAGCTGAATTTCGATGATATTAATCTGGAAATAAAGTTTCTGGGGAAGATTTTGAGTTGTCCGGTAATCATAGAGGGTATAACCGGTGGGATCTCCAATGCGAACAAGATAAATCGAGATCTGGCAGCCATAGCTGAAAAATTTGGAATTGGTTTTGGTGTTGGAAGTCAGAGAATGGCCATAGAAGATCCAAAGTTGGCTGATACATACAGGGTCAGAGATGTAGCCACCGACATTTTTTTAATTGCAAATCTCGGGGCCGTTCAATTAAATTACGGTTATGACCTTGAAGAGTGCGAAAAGGCAATTGAGATGATCGACGCGGATGCATTGGCATTACATATAAATCCATTACACGAGGCAATTCAACCGGAGGGGAATAGAAATTTCTCCAACCTGATCGAAAAGATTAATTCCATTTCACGGGAATTAAAAAAACCAGTAATAGCTAAATGTGTTGGTTCTGGAATTTCTTACGAAACCGCGAAAAGGCTCAAGGTCTCTGCGATTGATGTCGGCGGTTCCGGAGGCACCTCGTGGAGCTTAATCGAGAGTTATAGAGGGGATAAAAAAACAAAAAAAATCGGAAAAACCTTTGCAGGGTGGGGAATTCCAACCGCTGAGTCGATAGGAGAGATCTCAAAATTGGGAGTTCCGTTAATCGGTTCTGGTGGAATTCGGACTGGGCTGGACGCTGCGAAAGCTATTGCCCTTGGAGCTGATTGCGTGGGTATGGCATTGCCGATCCTTCGCGAATGGTCTAGTGGAGGAGAGAAGGGTGTGGGGGATTTCCTTGATAGACTCATAGCAGAACTGAAGATTGCGATGTTCCTAACCGGCTCCAAGGCAGTTGAGGAATTGAGGGGGAAGATTATAGAATAAGATGGAGTCAAAGTATTTTCTTCTCTTTCTGGTTTCTGTAATCCTGTTTAGTGGGTGTCTTGGTTTAGAGAGGGAAAGAGATATTTCAATCTGCGAGAAAATCCCGAATCAGGGTATCAAAGAAGAGTGCTACAGGTTGGTTGGAGAATATCAGACTGATGGAATCCCAGAACCAGAAAATGACATCGAACCGGAAGGTAAGGTTGATATTTATTTCTTCTACAACCCTACATGCCCTCACTGTGCGCGGGAGAAGGCATTTCTTGAAGAACTTGAGAAGAAACACCAGGAAGCTGAGATACATTACCTCCTTGTCTCCGAGAGCTGGAAGTTCTTTGAGGAAATGTGTGAATCCCATAATACAACAACAGCTGGTGTGCCAAGAACCTTTATAGGGGATAAGGCATTCATCGGGTTTTCGCCTAAAGACTGCGACCTCAACTTTTATAAAGGTTACGGTGCCTATGTCGGCTGCCCAAATCAGATCGAGGAAGCGATTAGATGAAATTGGATTTCTTTGACAGGCTCTTTGGTAGAGAAAAGAAAGAAAGTTCATTGGTATTAGATTCTGATGAATTAGCTCTCTGGTTAGAAAGACAAGTAAAATCAAGAAGGGATGAAATTCGTAAGGAATGTAAACCATTGATAGATGAAATATTCATAGATCTGGAAGAGATAAAGACATTAACCTTAGACCTTGAAGAATTGGAATGCCCTAAGGGGGTACCAAAAAAAGCCCGTAAGATAGTACTTACTTCTAAACCGGCCTTTGTTCAGGGAATTCTGGATTCGATGGCTATGGTAGAGGATAAAAAACCCTCTGGATATGACGAGCTGGAAAAATTTCATGAAGATTTACAGGTTGTTGTATCTTCCTTGGGAAAGATAGCCATTAGCCATGGAAGGTACCTCCCCATCGCATTTGGAGACGAGATAGAAGCCATTAGAAGAAAATCAAAGAAACTATTTGAAAGATCTAAAGAGCTTAAGGAAATAATCGGCTCGGATATAAGCCTCTTTTTAGAGGCACTGGAAAGGCTGGATGAGATAAAAGTAAAGCTAAAGGAACTAAAGGGGCTGGATACAGATAAATCCAACCTACAAGAAAAACTTAAGAAATATTCAGAAGAAAGATCCAATCTGGAAAAAGAGATAGATTCTCTCCACGAGACCCGGGAGTTTAAAGAGTTAACAAAAACAGAGGAAGAGCTAAAAGGGGTAAGGGAAAAACTGGAGTCCGTTGAACTGGAAATCTACAACTATATAAACCCCCTGAAGAGGCCCATGAAAAAATTCAGAAAATTTGCGGAGGTTAAAGGCTATGGACCGGAAATTCTCAAGAATATCGATGGATATATGCAAAATCCCGTGGATTGCTTTCTATTGGACAAGGATGAAAATCTGGAAAATATACTGATGAAGATCAGGAAGGCAATTGAAGCCGGAGATTTTAAACTGAAGGGTAAGGATAGGGGAAAAGTATTAACCAGAATAGAATCAGCACTGAATATCGACGAAGATAAACTGAGACAAAGGCATTTAAAGCTCAATTCTCTTAGAGAAAATCTGCTAAAGAGAACTGAATCATTTTCGGTTACCGAGAAAAGAAAAGAACTTGAAAGAGATCTTGAGCACCTCGGGAGGGAGATGAAAACATGTGAGGATGAGCTCGATAAAATAGAGAAAAAAAGCGAGAATATTGAGGGGGATACATCCAGAGGAAGAGAAGAATTAGAAAGAAAACTAAACAGCATTGAAGGCTATAAAATCAAGGTAAATTGGAAGGATTAGATCACTTTTTTATCCTATTTCTTGCTTTCCTAAACAATCCAATTAACGTGAATGACTCCCTTCCAGAGATGAATGCCCTGCCTATCAGCTGCCGAAATGTCTTCTTTGCCAGTTTCGCGTCCTGTTTTCTATCGTGGACTGAATCCGCGAAGGAATCGAATTTTTCCAACAGAACTTTTTTTTCAACCGAATCTGCTTTCCTGAACTTCTTCAGTCTCCTTTTCCTTTTCTCAAATCTCTGCTTGGATATCTCATAAAGGAGAATTGCTACTGAATGGGATAAATTCAACGTAGGATATTCTTCGCTTGCTGGAATCGAAACAAGGAGATCACATGCTTCTATTTCTTCATTATATAGTCCATAGTCTTCTCTTCCAAAGACTAAGCCTATTTTTCCGTCAACCTCGAGGGCGCTCTTTAGATCATGCAAGGGCATTGGCGTTCTTAAAGGGTTTCTGTCTGTCGCTATGATTGCTGTTGTTGCTATTAAAAAGTCGAACTCCTCCCTCACAGCATTGAAATTATCAAATTTTTTAGCATTCTCCAGGATGTCTCTTCCGTGCATGGCCATTGCTCTGGCTTCTTTTCCGAGTTTGTGTGGATTTACCAAGATTAATTCATTAAAACCAAAGTTCTTCATAACCCTAGCTACGGAGCCAATATTGCCTTCATACTTTGGCTCCATAAGGATCACGGAAAAGGTTGGCATTTTATTTTATTGTTCGTTAACAAATTTATGGGCCAGTCTGGTCGGCTCCGGTAATTTATGACCCTTAAGACATTTTTTAACTACATCAATGCTGGTTTTTAATGAAATTTTATGACCCGGTGATATGAAGATTGGGTTGCATCCTTCTTTAGATTTTAGAACTGCACCTATTATTTCATTCTGGTATTTCAGTGGTTCATATTCTCCAACCTTCTCTGGAGCTTTAAAATCCCCAATCAATTTTTTCTTTGCAACACCGATCGTTGGAATGTCTAATAAAATTCCAATGTGGGTTGCGATTCCCATCCTCCTTGGATGAGCTATGCCGTGCCCATCGATCATTAGGGTATCGGGTTTTTTCCTTAATTTTTTGTATGCTTCTATGATACCCGGACCCTCTCTGAAGGTGAGCAATCCTGGAATGTATGGAAAATCCGTTTCGATCTCAGAGAAAGCTTTTTCAATTACATTTAATTCTGGAAAACTAAGAACTGCAATACATGACCTGACTCTGTCTTTTTCTGGAAATGCCTGATCCGCCCCTGCAATTGTCTTAATTTTCTCCGGAAGTCTATCCTCCAGTATAATCTCCTTTCTCAACTCCTCCTGAATTTTAATGTATTTCTCTGTGTTTATCATCGTAATACATAGAAGGGGGCAAGCCCCCTTTCTAAACCCCCGGAATTTGCTTCGCAATCGACAGCCAATGGCTGTCGAGTCTCGACACCCGATGGGTGTCGATCGCAAAATTCAATTAAAATCTGGAATAAAACCCGAATTAGCGACAAAGTCGCTAATTGGGCACAAAATTTTGCATAGCAAAATTTTTCGTGTTCTAGGTTTTCAGAGTTACACCATAATACATATTTACATGAACGTCTATATTGTAATACGCACAAAAATGAGACTTGTAGGTACAATCTCAGGGGAGGTAAGGCCGACAGAGTTCAATATCTTACTCTCAACCTCAGATATAGAAAAGGGAAGCTTTATAAAGGTAAGTCATGAGACCTATGGTTGGGTTTTAGCAAGAGTTGATAATCTAAAGAGATATGTGGACCCCAGGGGAGAGGAGGTCCTGCTTGCGGGGGCATATACAGTGGGCTATAAAAGGGACAACCAGATTTTGATTCCAAGAACACCATTTAAGCCAGAGGAAAGGGTTTATTCAGCTGACAGGGATCTAATTATGAGCGTGATGGGTTTGAAGAAATCTAAGGTAAACAATATATACCTGGGTCTTCTTGAGGGACACGACATCCCAGTGTATCTGGATGTTAAAAAGAGTATTGGAAAGCACATGTCGATCCTGGCAAAAACAGGGGCGGGAAAGAGCTATACAGTTGCTGTAATACTGGAGGAATTGCTAAAAGCCAATGTCCCCTGTATAATCATAGACCCCCATGGAGAATACTCTTCTTTAAAATACGAGAATGACGACTATGATGCGATGTTGCAGTTCAATGTAAAACCCAGATCCTATGAAAATGAGGTAACGGAGTATGCAGCGAATATTATAACAAATCCAAAGGCCGAGAAACTAACCCTAAAATCCAGGTTTTCCTTGGATGAACTGATAGAGATTATGCCCATGAGACTCAACGATAAGCAGAAATCAATAGCTTATGATGCGATGAGAAGATTAGAAAATCTAGAATACACGATTCAGGATATAATAAACGCGGTAAGATTGGATAAGAGTAAGGCTAAATGGAAAGTAATCAGTGGATTGGAAACCTTACGCAATAGTGGGATCTTTGAGGGAAAGCCAATATCAATGAAACAGTTGGTAAGGAAAGGTAATGCCTCGATAATAAATTTAAAGGGTGTGGAACCGAGAATTCAGGAATTGATTCTTGCCAAAATTGCGAAGGATCTATTCAATACGATAAAGCTTGGTGAAATTTCCCCATTCTTCTTTCTGGTTGAAGAGGCACATAACTTCTGTCCTGAGCGAGGCTTTGGTGATGCTCTATCGTCTCAGATTCTGAGGACTATCGCATCTGAAGGCAGGAAATTCGGTCTTTACCTGTGCGTTGTAAGTCAGAGACCCGCAAGGGTTGACAAGAACGTTTTGTCACAGTGCAATATGCAGATCATTTTGAAGGTAACGAATCCGAATGATCTGAGGGCCATAGGTCAATCAATAGAAGGCTTCACTCCTGGAATGGAGGATGATATCAAACAGTTGTCCATTGGACAGGCATTGGTCGTTGGCGAGTGTGTTGAACAGCCAATTACTGCAAATATAAGGGCAAGGGAGAGCAAACATTACAGCGCCGTTGAAACAAAAAAGAGGGAGGAAATTCATAAGAAATCTATAATCGAGAAGATAAAACCCGTATTCATAGAAGAAGAACTGGTGAAAGGGAAAAAGAAGATCAAACCTCCAAAAAAGAAAACAAAAATCGACAAATTGAAGTCGATATTTTTAAAGGACGAATGACTATATCTAAGGAAAATGATTTATGAGGGAGAAATAAGTGGTTTGGTGATAAAGGACAATGAGAGGCATCTACTTCTCGATATCGATAAACCCGTTGATTGCCCGAACGTTTACGATGAAAGATACATCTGCATGCCGAAAATTGGTGAGGAGGACTATAATAAATTAAGTGATGGATACGCAAGGAGAGCCTTAGATCTGAAAAAGGAGGTAATGCAGAGAAAACCCTCCGTGACGGGGAGGATAAAAACCCTGGGGCCGGGATTTGATTTTCACGCAGAGAAAAGTCTCTTTGATTTTATTGCCAATAAAGAATTCTTGGAGAAATTTAAAAATTTCTATGAACAGATAGAAGGGTCTCCTTGCTTAAATCATGTCACGGAGGAAGAGGTCAGAAAGATCGAGGGGATTGCCTCAAAGGATCCGGAAAAGATCGAAGAAACCATCGAGATGCTAGGCAGGTTAAGGGCAGAATTATCGGATACGAGAGACTGGCATGAGATAATAAGGGGGGAGGGTATAGATATCGCTTTAATCTTTCCCTACTATAACGAGCCAACGATAGTTTCCAACATAAGGGATATCTGGGATTTAATAGAAGAGGATATAGTTGATGAGGTTATTGTAGCGGACGGCTGGTCAACCAACCCCTCAGCAGAGGTTATACAGCACAGATTAGATGCCCCGTTAACATTTGTAAAAAACCCCGGAACCGGAAAGGGAGAGGCACTGGAGGGGGCGATAAAATACGCAGCATATAAGAAGATAGATCTTGTTATTTGTTTAGATTCGGACATTCTCCCGCCATTGCACACGATAAAGGGGGTTCCACCCTTACCTATAGACATAACCTGCAATTTCTTTGCGAGAACCTTCATAGATAAATTTGTAAAGATTCTCAAGGAACACGGAAGGGAAAAGGCCTTAGAAACCTTTTACAAGGCAAGCTATATGAGAGTTCCAAAATCCGGCATTCATCTGGCACCCCTGAGGTTTGGTGGGACTACCAAATTCGTCAGATATCTCTATAAGCTCGTTGGATTCAAAACTATGACAGAATGCGTTTATCCCTTAGCTGGAGAATATGCCTTTAACCCGAAATTTCTCCTTGAGAAATTATCGATAAGCAGGGAATTCCATGATCTGTATAGGGAGAAGTATCATGGAGCGACTTTGCCTAGCGGGTTTACAATTGAAAATTTCTGGAACACATTAATGGAAACAAAAGGGGTCCCGCTTGCTTTCTGCAATGTATTCATCCATCACCACATACCCAGGGGTAAGAAGGTGAAGGACGAACTGGCTTATGCAAAGCAAAGGGCTAATGTCTTCAGGGGGGGTTTCGGTGCAATGCTACAAGCCATGCCAAGAGAAGGACTAGAAAGGTACATAAACGAGTTTGATTTCGATCTCTTCAGGTTTCCGAGACCAGAGCTCAGAATAGAGTTGGAAGACAAAGAGGTTAAATCCCTGGATTTAGTCTAGGAATATGCTGTTGAGGCAAGAACATGAAAGATAAAGCCTGTCTTGCCTGTTAATAGAGAGGTACTTGGTCACAACAAACATCATGATAGCAGTATTTAAATCAAGTGTGGCTAAGTGAGTGAAGAGAACGCATGCCACACCCTGTGTAAACTGAGGTTCAGTTTTCTGAGATTAGTTTTAAAATAACCTCATTCCATCCATCTGGACCGATCAGTGTCGACTTAATCGCCCCTTTAAACTCTATGGCAGTATTATCCAGTCTTTTTATCAGAACCGGAATGTCCACGTTCCGTAACATAGGAATGTCGTTATAACTGTCACCCAGACCTATTGTCTTAATTCCCGAATCTTTCGACCTGTAAATCTCTGTTAGAATTCCAACTGCCTTCCCCTTGTCATTATCGCCGAGAATATGGTAGTATCTACCGCCTTTTGTGTAATTCAGGTTGTGAGCTCTTATGAGTTCAAGGGCTTTATCTATCTGCTTCTCAGTTCCCACTATCTTAAATGGTTCATCGTATTCCCTTCTCTTTGCCAATTCTGCAGCTTTTAGGTCAAGACCGGAGTCTTTTGATATTTCTTCAACGCTCATGTCCCCAAAGCCGAGAATTTCACACCCAGAGGCTTTTTTTATCTCTCTCAGGGTTTTCCTCAGTTCGCTATATGGAGTCCCTAACTCTATCACCTCATAATCCCCACTTAATCTTTCACTTACAGATTCATGAAAATAACCCAGGGGAATGAAGATCGCACCACCATTTTCCGATATGAATGGGTCCTCTATCCCTAATTCCTTTCTGTAAACCTCTATCTCAGTCCGGGTCTTACTTGTGCAGAAAACGAGAGGGATTTTTTTCCTCTTTATTAGTTCCAACGCGGGGAGAGCCCCCTTGTAGGAGTAATTTTCATCAACAAATGTCCCATCAATATCAGAATAGATCACAAATTTATTGGACATTTTAGAACCTAAGTGGATTCCCTTATGATCTCGCTTGATCTGTCGACATATATGCGTATGTAGGATAGAATTGTATTTGATGTGAACTTATTAACTCTATTCTGCAAAACAGATTTTAAACTCTGATAACTATATCCTACCTGAGAATCCATCTGTTTCTTCACCTCCAACCAGGGTCTGAGGAGTTTTGGTTTCTCTTTTTTTGACAGCTCATAACCCTCCTCTACGATCTTTTTGTATCTAAGTATCCTCTCTCTGTCCACTTCCTTGTTATCCTCCCTGTATGTTATCTTAGGTATTTCCTCCGCGACTTTTTCATAGACAGCAAGCATTTTCAAAGCGGTTTCTTCGTATTCACCCAGAAGTGTCTTTAAATCCACTAGTTCATCCTCAAATCCATACCTCTTGATCCAGTGGAATACTGCCATTGAAATTTCGCGAAGCATGTCATCTGCATGTTTTTCATCTCCGGGAAGATGTCTGAAGACACCAAAATCATATTGCTTTATTTTCTCAATACCATAGTTTTTCCACAGCTGACAGAGTATTGATATCTCTATGTCGTAACCATTTGAAAATTGCAGCTCGTTCAATTTTCTCCTCGTAATTGCGCATTCGCCGCTGAATGGATAGGATATTGAATCAAGACCATTGAAAATTCCATGCTTAGCCAGTACATTGAGTATCGGAATTCCAAAAAGTCGAGAAAGTCTACCACCAAGGGTAAACCCCGAATTGGACTTGTGCTGTCTAATATAGGTCGCTTTTGTAAAAAGGGTCGAAGAGCAATCATCCCCAATTTCTCCACTGGAATACCATCCCTGCAGAATTGGTCTACAGAGTCCTTTGATATAATGTTTCTTAAAAGAAACGATATCGGAGTCTATGAAGCAGATTATATCTCCATATGTCACGGGAACAGAAAACCACAGATTTGCGCCTTTACCCTGTTTAAGGGTTTCGATTTCCTTTTCCGTCAAAATCTGATGATCAAGATAAATCTTATGCAGCTCGGGATCAATCTGGTTTAAAATTCTAAAAGAAAAGTCGTACCTGCCCTGAAGTGCTCTTTGCTTTCCCTCGGGTAAAGACCTGACAAATTCGACCTCACGTTCAAACGTTCTCGATGCCTTTATGGCACAGGCAAGGAGAAATTCCATGAACTCAAAATCGGGCTTTTCTTCCTCAGTTCTTGAACCCTCGGCAATAAGGACCTCGTCAATTACTCCGTTGTCGACTAAACCGCCAAGCTCTTGGATTGTGTGAAAAACCGTTCTGTTGTATTCCCTGTCATGTTTGTTGAAGGTCGGCATTACAACAGAGATCATCACCGGTCTCTTTCCCGATTCATCAGTTACGAAATTTTCCAGCTTTAATCTTTCTATTTCCTTAACCAGAATCTGTTTGGGCTTACGGTAACTGATGATTTCCATAACATTATAGAATTAGATAGAAATGATAAAAAAGAAAGAGAAATAGATAAGATTCAGCTAACACTATGAAAAATGAGGTATTAAAATTGGGTCATCCCCACCAATCTATTTTTTCTTTTTTGCAGCCTTCTTTGCCTTCTTTTTCTTCGCCATTCATTCCACCTCACGATAATTATAAATCAATAATTTATTTCTCATTATACTATAAAAACCTAATTTTTTGATAGCAACAGAATTAATTTACAATAAATACTAAGTATATACATGCTGGAATATGAAGTAGGACTCTTTCGGGAACAGGGATTTGTGAGAAAGAAATGCCCGAGGTGCAATAGATTTTTCTGGACATTAAGCGATTCTGAGATATGTGGAGAGCCCCCCTGTGAGGAATATTCATTCATTGGAGATTCCCCGATGAGGAAAAAATTAACCTTGAGTGAAATGCGCGAGCTTTACCTATCATTTTTCGAGAGAAACGATCATACAAGAATTTCTCGCTATCCAATAATTGCCAGGTGGAGGGATGACATTTTCTTTACCATAGCATCAATCTCGTGCTTTCAACCCTGGGTTTTAAATCAGACAATTGACCCTCCTGCAAACCCATTGGTAATGAGTCAACCCTGTTTGAGATTTAACGATATAGACAATGTCGGAAAGACAGGAAGGCATCTGACCGAATTTGAGATGATGGCTCATCACGCATTTAATACCAAGGATAAATCTGTCTATTTCAAGGACCGGACAGTAGAATTGTGTCATTCCCTTTTGTTAGAACTTGGAATAAAACCAATGGATATAAATTATCTGGAGGCGGAATGGTCTGGTGGCGGAAACTCCGGGCCCTGTTTTGAGGTCGTGGTTGGAGGGGTTGAATTAGCAACTTTAGTCTTCATGATGTATGAGGATACACCAACAGGGAGAAAGGAGATGGAAATGCAGGTTGTTGACACAGGCTATGGATTGGAGAGATTTGTCTGGCTATCTCAGGGGGCACCGAATACATATGAAGCGATCTTTGATTATCTCCTGTCAGAACTCAAAAGAGAGATAGAAATTGAAGAGGATAAAAAGATTCTCTCTGAATATTCAAGGCTTGCAGGAATGATGAATGTTGAGAGTAATGCAGATCTGAATGAATTAAGAAGAGGGGTTGCGGATCGCATTGGAATCTCTGTAAAGGAACTTATAGAAAAGATATCACCCTTTGAAGATCTTTATGCCGTGTGTGATCATACCAGAGCTTTAATGTTCATGCTAAATGACGGGGGAATTGTTCCATCGAATGTCAAGGCCGGGTATTTTGCAAGACTTTTGGTCAGAAGAGCACTTAGGTCATTAAAGGCGTTAAATCTAAAGATTTCCTTGAGAGATATCCTTTCTTTGCAGGTAAACTATTTCAAGGACGATTTTCCAGAGATTATGGAGAATAGAGATGATATTCTGAATCTTATAGATGTTGAGGAAGAAAAGTACGGAAAGACAATACTTAGGGGAGGAAATATTGTTAGTAAACTAGATGAGGAACTTAAGAAAAAGGGGAAGGATACAATTTCTATCAAGAATTTAATTCACCTCTATGACTCCCACGGATTAGTCCCAGAGGTAGTGAATGAATTTTCTGGGTTGAATGTGGAAATTCCCGATGACTTCTATATCCAAGTGGCAAGCAGACATGAAAAGCCAGAGGAAGGGGAAAAGGCAGGGGAGATAAAGATTCCGAAGGTCAGAAAGACGGAGCTTAAATTTTATGAGGATTCTTACGTAAAGGAATTCAAGGCAAGGGTTTTGAAGAAATTTGATGATTATATCATCTTGGACAAGACATACTTCTATCCTGAAGGCGGAGGGCAGGAACCCGATTTCGGAAAGATAAATTCACTAAATGTTATCGATGTGCAGAAGGTTGGGAATGTTATAATTCATAGGGTAAAGGGCGACCTGAGTAAGATTAAAGAGAATGGGTTGGTCAAATGCGAGATCGATTGGGATCGAAGGCAACAATTAATGTGGCACCATACCGCAACACACATTATAAATGGGGCGGCAAGGAGGGTCCTCGGAAACCACGCATGGCAGACTGGGGCCCATAAATCTGAAGAGTTCGGAAGGCTGGATCTAACTCATCACTCCAGAATCACTGAAGAGGAAAAGAAAGAGATAGAGAAATTGGCAAACAAGGTTGTCTCTGAAGAGAGAAAAATTAATATCAGCTTTGTTGAAAGAAGTAAGGCAGAAAAAATGTACGGCTTTAGAATCTATCAAGGAGGGGCGGTTCCCGGCAAAGAGATTAGAATCGTGGACATAGAGGATTGGGATGTTGAAGCCTGTGGAGGAATGCACTTTAAAAATACCTCGGAGGTTGGAAGCATTGAGATCGTAGATACCAAGAGAATCCAGGATGGTGTCGTGAGGATAGAATTTAAAGCTGGAAAGGCTCTGGAGAGATATTCTGAGAAACAGAAGGAACTCATAGAGAAATTGGACATTGAAATACCCAAAGAAGATTTACAAAAAATCTCCTCCATATTCTCAGTACCTGTAGAAAAGCTTCCAAAAACCATAGAGAGATTTAAGAAGGAATGGAAACAGCAGAGAAAAGAGTTAAAAAATATGGAGGGAATGCTCTATAACCTTACCGGTGAGAAATATGAATTTAGTGAGAGATACAAAGAATTACCATCCGGGGACCCTCTACGTGCTTATGAACAATTATTTGAGGGATGGAAATCACAGAGGAAGGGGATAAAAGGATTAAAGGAAAAAATCCAGGGAATATTAATAAAGAAACTGAACAAGAGATTCCGGTCAGACTTTATCGAGCTAGAAGGGGTTAAGATCGTTAAGGAAATCTTTGTTGGATTGGACGTAAAGAATTTAATAGAGATGGCAAAATCTACAGTCAAGGAAAATTCTTTATTAATCATTGCGAATAAAATTGATAAAAAGGCCAATATACTCGTTTATTCAAGATCCAAGTTTAATGCCGAGGAGATCGCAAAAGATCTATCGAAAAGGTTGGGTGGGGGGGCTCACGGCAACAGAAATTTAGCTATAGGTGGTGGTTCATCAACCAAGATAGAAAAAATTCTAAGAGACTTCGAGCTATAAAATGGACTTCAACAAATTTGAAGACAAATTTCGAATGATTCACGAAAAAATTAATGATGCATTAATCGGAGAGCCAAAGAGGCTTTATGATGCCTCAAGGTATCTGACTAAAGCGGGGGGTAAAAGGATCAGACCATTACTATGCCTGTTAGCCTGTAAAGCTGTTGGTGGAAAGATTAAAGATGCCTTGGAAACGGCAGTTGCGATAGAACTCATACATACCTTTACCCTTATCCACGATGACATCATGGATAAAGATGAACTGAGAAGAGGTGTTCCCTCGGTACATAAAACCTACGGGGAATCCACGGCAATCCTCGCCGGTGATTTACTTTTTTCGAAAGCATTTGAGTTATGTGATTCAAGAGCCATTAAGATTTTAGCGGAGGCGTCGGCAGAGATATGTGAGGGTCAGGAGATGGATATGTCCTTTGAAAATAGAACATATGTAACGGAAAGAGAATATTTAGAGATGATAAGAAAAAAGACGGCCGTATTAATTAAAGCCGCAACTCAGGCCGGCGCCTTGCTCGGTAGTGACAATAAAGAAGAGATAGATAGATTGGCAGAATATGGCTTAAATATTGGAATTGCCTTTCAGATTCACGACGACATCCTAGGAATATTTGCGGATGAAGAAAAGCTTGGAAAGCCGGTTGGCAGTGACATCGTAGAGGGGAAGAAGAGCTTAATAGCGATAAAGGCAATAGAAAAACTTGAGGGGAAGGAAAAAGACAGACTATTAGAGATACTAAATAAAAAGGGAAATGCACGAGATGAGATTAATCTTGCCGTTAAATTATTCAGGGATTCCGGTGCAATCAGATATTGTAAGGCAAAGGCAATTCAATTTGTTGAGATGGCAAAAAAAGCCATAAACGAACTTCCTGAGAGTGATGCAAAGAAAGATCTGATGAGAATAGCAGATTTTGTTGTTGAGCGCAAGATTTGATTTTATTTTTATCTATCTAATTAATTTAAACCCAAAAGATGAAAGCAGTAATTCCAGCCGCTGGCTTGGGAACGAGGTTTTTGCCCGCAACGAAGGCACAACCAAAGGAGATGCTTCCCCTGATAGATAAACCAGCCATCCAGTTCGTTATCGAGGAGGCCGTGAAATCCGGAATTGACGACATTCTGATAATAACCGGCAGGGGTAAGAGGGCAATAGAGGACCATTTTGACAAGTCGTTTGAATTAGAAGAGATCCTGAAGGAAAAGAATAAAACTGATTTATTGAAAGAGGTTCAGAATATCTCAGATCTCGCAGATATTCACTACATACGGCAAAGGGAGGCGAGGGGTCTCGGAAATGCTGTATATTATGCTAGAAAGCACGTCGGCGACGAGCCTTTTGCTGTTTTATTGGGTGATGATATAGTCTTTTGCGATGTACCCTGCACAAAGCAATTGATAAACTCCTATGAAAAGTACAAATCAACGATTATCGCGGTAGACAAGATAAGTAAGGAAATGATCCAGAATTATGGGGTTGTCGACGGAAAGCCTCTAGGAAATTCGATCTATGAGGTTAAGGATCTGGTTGAAAAACCAAAGCCAGATAAAGCACCATCGGATCTGGGGATAATCGGCAGGTATATACTAACCCCTGAAATTTTTGACGCAATTAAACAGACAAAACCAGGAAAGGGCAATGAAATCCAGTTGACTGATGCTCTGAATATTCTAAATAAAAAACAGCCCATGTACGCTTATAACTTCGATGGCGAAAGATATGACTTGGGAAATAAACTGGATTACATAAGAGCAACGATCGAATATGCTCTGAGAAGGGAAGAATTTAAGGACGAAATTAAAAATTATCTAAG
>Ga0209636_10001368_pt1 | contig 24502 bp, 17 predicted proteins | sample DeeMarSWOR152_54_FD_187464 | JGI IMG/M metagenome (GOLD analysis project Ga0209636, IMG submission 187464) | Marine sediment microbial communities from White Oak River estuary, North Carolina - WOR-1-52-54 (SPAdes) (version 2) | ecosystem: Environmental > Aquatic > Marine > Intertidal zone >...
GGGACAGATAACGACCATAGTTCCGCGCTCAGGGCCTTGTCTTCAATGCATAGTGCCAGAGCCTCCAAGAGAGATCGCTAGGTTTCCAGTGGTGGGGGCCACTCCCGCTTTCTTCGCGGCGTTGCAGGTGATAGAAGCCATAAAACTCATCGTTGGCATTGGAGAACCATTGGTGGGGAAGCTCTTGGTCTTCGACGGATGGAGCACGAGCTTCACAGTAACCGAGGTGGCAAGGAGACGGAACTGCCCTGTTTGCAGTTAGGGACCGTCGAGCCTGGACTAGTGTGGTACATCCGTCTCTATGCTTCTGGCCTTCGTCTTCGCCTTGCTCCTCGATCGATCTACCGGGTCTAGAAGACGTTAGAAGATGAATCTCTCTCTGTCCACATTCCTGCTGGAGATGCTGAGCTTCTGCGTGTCAAACGGTAGATCACCGAAGAGGCGAGCTTGAGCGTCACCACTGTGGAGCGCTGCGACGATTCTTCCAACAGCGTCTCCCTTGATTATGCCCGTTCCGCTGCCCCCACAAGCAACTATCATGTTGGCTTCTCTAAAGATCACTGGGTTTCCGTCCAGGCTGTTCACGTGATAGGATCCAGCCCATTTGTTGATCGGGCGAGCGTTCTGGAATTGCGGAAAGTACTTGCTTAGGACCGGGTGAATCGAATCGTAATAGTAGTTGTCCTCGGCGTTGTCGTCAAGGCCGAAGTCTCGGCCTAGATCATCAGCCATTGCTACCCAGAATGTTCTCTCGCTCCTGTCGGCCTTGAAGTACGGGCCGCCTGCGATGAACGTCATGGGGATCACGTTGTACTGGTTCATGCCTTCGGTGTAGAAGAGGGCTTGCAAACCTTCAGTGTCCGGCTTGACTACGAAGAGCTGACGTTTCTTCGGTTTGGCCATGCAGTCGATCCCCAAGGGGTCCAGCAACTGGGCTGTCCAAGCTCCCAGAGCCATAACAACGAAATCGGCACTTGTTGTTCCTCTATCAGTGACCACAGATGTGACTTTCTTTCTCTGCCAGACCCTAGGCTCTCGGGGGATGTTGAGAGGTCTCTCTGCGCCGAGAACCAGTCTCTCGACTCTTGTGTTGAACATGAACTCTCCACCCATGTCAAGCATCTCTTTTTTGTAGAAGCTGGCGAGCTTGTCTGCCTGGAGGTGGCCGCACTTGAAGCCGAGCAGGCCAACCTTAACGTTGTGGGCGCCAAGGATCAGGGCTTCTTCATCGCCTGTGAAGTCGACATTCATGTTCAACTTCTCTCTAAGCTCTCCCGAGTTCAGCACTCTGACCTTCTTCTCCTTCTGGAACTGTTGAATGGCCGGTTCATCTACCTCGAACTCCCTGGGACTCAGGATTATCAGGTATCCCGTAAACTCCAGGCCAAGTTCAACTCCGCTTTTCTCCTGAACATGAGTGTAGAAATCCACGGATGTGTCGGACAATACTCTGTTTGCCTCTGAGGTAAAAAGCCCGGCCCTGAAGCCTCCCGCGCTCTTGGCAGTGTTTCCCTGACCTACGTCTCCCTCTTTATCGATTACAAGCACGTGTAGCTTCCGGTTCTGTCTCAGGATGTGGTAGGCAGAAGCCAACCCGAATATGCCGCCGCCCAGTGTTACCACATCATAGTCAGCCAAATGGGTTCCACCACTCCCCAATGATTTGGGCGTCTTTCTTAATCTTTCCCAGTCGATCCTCAATTGGCCGGGCCGAGCATTGTAGCGGCTCTGGTTTTCTGTTCGAAAATGTTAGACGATTCGGAGTTTCGAATGTAACAACAAGAAGAGATATTATGCTCCGAGGTCCACTTCGGTTCGACGAAAGCTTTGGCCAAAGACCCTATTTGCGGGATGTACGTCAATGAAGAGACCGCCGAACTGAAGGTGACCGTGCGGGGAATAACCTACTACTTCTGTAGCGAGACTTGTATGCGCCAGTTCATGGCGCCAGAGCTTGAGATCAGGCGGCTGAAGATCTACGCTGCAGCTGGAGCAGCCTTGAGCTTCTGGATTCTGGTTCTGACATATGTCAACTTGTTGCCGACGATGTTCAACAATTACCTACTCCTGCTGCTCGACACGCCCATTCAATTCATCATCGGCTGGCGGTTCTATAGGGGGACGTACGATGCCATACGAAACAGGATGGGGAACATGGACACCTTGGTCGCCCTGGGTACAACGGCCGCCTACGGATATAGCGCCATGGTGACTTTCTTCCCCGGATATTTTCCGTTCAGCGGGGTCTATTTCGACGCCGCAGCCATAATAGTAACCCTGATCTTGATCGGGAACCTCTTGGAACACATAAGCAAGGGGAGAGCGTCGCAAGCCGTTAGAATTTTGATGGATCTTCAGCCAACCCTCGCACGCGTCTTGAGAGGTGGGCAGGAAATGGAGGTTCCCATCGAGCAATTGGTTGTAGGCGATATCTTCGTTGTCAGACCTGGGGAGAAGGTTCCAGTCGACGGGATGGTTGTGGAGGGGCATTCTTCTGTCGATCAATCCATGATCACCGGCGAGAGCATCCCAGTGGAGAAGGGGATTGGAGACGAGGTGATAGGGGCAACCATCAACAAGACAGGTATGTTCAAAGCTGAGGCCATCAAGGTGGGTCAAGACACTGCCCTCGCTCAGATAGTTAGGCTTGTTGAGGAGGCTCAGATAGGTAGGGCGCCCATACAGAGACTCGCTGACCGAATAGCCGCATACTTCGTTCCCGTGGTCATAACGGTCGCCTTGGCCTCCGGTCTGCTTTGGTACTTTGTGGGTAACATAGGCCTCAACTTCGCCATCCTGGCCTTCGTCTCAGTGGTTATCATAGCTTGTCCTTGTGCACTCGGAATAGCGACTCCCGCCGCACTCCTGGTCGGCACAAGCAAGGGCGCTCAGAATGGTATTCTGATAAAGGGGGGAGAATACCTTGAGATAACCCGCAACGTCAACACGGCGGTCTTCGACAAGACTGGAACGCTGACGGTTGGCAGACCGTCGGTGACGGATGTGGTTCCCCTCGGCAGCAACAGCTCGGACTCTGTGATCGGTCTGGCAGCATCTCTCGAGAGAGGATCTGAGCATCCTCTCGGGGAGGCTATAGTGATGGAAGCATCATCACGCAGTCTTCCACTCTCAGAGCCGACGGAGTTTGAAGCGGTATCAGGGGAAGGCGTGAAGGGGAAAGTCGACGGCTTATCCGTTGTGCTGGGAAATAGAAAGCTCATGGCTGAAAATAGCATCGAAACCAAGGCATTAGAGAACAAGGTGAGTGAGCTTGAGGAAGATGGGAAGACCGTCGTGTTCGTTTCAGCCAATGGGGTGCTTTCGGGAGTGATTGCCGTGGCTGATACTTTGAAGGAACACGCGGTTGAGGCAGTCAAGGCGTTGAAGCAGATGGGCATAGGTGTGGTGATGCTTACAGGAGATAACGAAAGGACTGGGAGGGCGATTGCGAGAAAGCTTGGCATAGACAGGGTGATCGCTGATGTTCTTCCTCAGCAGAAGGAAGCGGTGATCGAACGCCTTCAGAAAGAGGGGAAGAGAGTCGCCATGGTGGGAGATGGAATCAATGATGCCCCAGCTCTGGCAAAAGCCGATGTGGGTATGGCGATCGGAAGCGGAACCGACATAGCGAAGGAGACAGGCGGGGTCGTATTGGTGAAAGAAGACTTGAGAGACGTGGTTACAGCTATAAGGCTCAGCAAGAGCACCGTCAGAAAGATTAAGCAGAACTTGTTCTGGGCCTTCGCCTATAACTCAGCTTTGATCCCAATTGCTGCGGGAGCGCTTGTCCCCTTTTTCGGGCCGGAGGTCTACGGCTTCCTTCCGTTTCTCGCTGCTGCTGCGATGGCGTTCAGCTCTGTTACCGTGGTTAGCAACTCGCTTTTGCTCTCTAGGTTCAAGCCAGGTCTATAGGGACTGGGTTCGACCTAGGGAAGAGCTTTCTGAATGGACGATCAATCCATCGGCGTAGGGAATGGCGATGGAGGACCAAGGGCCTTCCAAGAAGGCGAGGATCGTTGTTTCGGTACAAGACATAAACTGCGCAACCTGCGCGCTAGCGATCGAGAAACAGGTCAAGAGGCTGAAAGGAGTCAAGGACGTGAGGGCGGCCATCATGCTCAATAAGGTCTTCATCGATTACGACCCAAACCTCGTTGACTCCGAAGCCATCAAGAGAAGGATCGACAAGACCGGTTACAGGCCCTACATGACGATCAGGGAAGACGCGCAGAACGTGTAGCAAGTGGGCCGATTCAGTTAAATACAATCAGTGCTCTCAGCATCTGAGTATCTAGGCAAGGTTGACCCATTCTCGTCATTTTTATAAGCCTTCTCCATACCTGCCCGTAGGTTTGGTGATTTTGTGGAGCAAATCTACAGGACTATTAAAGAGGCTGTCGACAAAGTTCGAATAATCGACACGCACGAACACCTGCTGCAAGAGACCGAGCGGCTTGCCAAGAAACCCGATCTCTTCGAAACATTCCTTGCGCATTATGCCTCATCAGATCTTGTGTCTTCAGGAATGTCACTAGAAGAACTCGAGGAGGTTCGGAATTCAGGGCTTCCCCTGGAGAAGAGATGGGAAATACTCGAACCTTTTTGGGAGCGAATTCAAAACACGGGTTATGCGAGAGCTGTGAACATCGCTGTTAGCGACCTCTACGGCGCAGACGGAATTAACGCAGACACGTGTCAGGAGCTCGCATCAAGAATGGAGGAGGCGAACAGGCCGGGGCTCTACGAGTGGATACTAAAAGAAAAGTCTAGGATCGATCTATCGATTTTGGACAGCCTATCTGATCCGTTGGAGGCTGTTGATAGACGATTCTTCGCCCCAGTTACGAGGTTCAATGACTTCGTCATGGCTAGGGAAAGGCTGGACTTCGAAGCTCTGACGAAGCGCTGCGGTAAGCCCATTCACTCATTCTCTGACCTTATCGAAGCACTGGAGCTCGAGTTTGAGAAGGCATCAAAGATGATAGTCGGCGTCAAAATTGACTTGGCCTACTTAAGGAACCTTCGATTTGACAAAGTCTCCCAAAGTGAGGCCGAAGAAGTCTTTGTGAACATATACAACCAAGAACTCTTCAGAGAGAGGCAGCTGGAGAACAGAGTAGAGATAGTTCCCGAAGGACTGTCTCTCAGAGAGACTAAACCCTTGCAGGATTTCATGGTGCACAGGATAGTCCAATTGGCGGGGAAGAAGAGGCTTCCCATACAGGTCCATACAGGGCTTCAGGAGGGAAACGAGAACATCATCACCAATTCGAATCCAACTATGCTGACGAACCTATTTAGAGAATATGGAGAAGTCAAGTTCGATGTTTTTCATGGATCATACCCCTACACAGGCGAGTTAGCCGTTCTGGCTAAGAACTTCCAAAACGTGTATATCGACATGTGTTGGCTGCACGTGATCTCTGCCTATGCGGCGAGGCAAGCATTAGCTGAATGGTTGGACACCATTCCTTGGAATAAGATCCTGGGTTTCGGCGGCGACTACATCTTTGCGGAAGGCGTGTACGGCCACTCAGTAATCGCTAGAGAAAACATCGCAAGAGTGCTCACGGATAAGGTTGAAGAAAGATCACTTACCAAAGACCAAGCTGTTTGGCTGGCCGAAAAACTGCTGAGAGATAACGCTTACGAACTCTTCTTCCCCAAGAAAGATCTTTGATCCAAATTTGTATTGATATGGACCCGGGTTACAGAGGCATTCGGGAGAGCCCGCCGTCGACCGGGATGGCTGCTCCAGTCACGTAGGACGCTCTCTCCGAAGCGAGGAAGACCACCACGCCTGCAATCTCGTCTGGCGTCGCAAGCCTACCCAGAGCGACATCCTTGGCCCACCTGTATTCGATCTGCTTCTCTTCTGTTCCCTCCCTTCTAGCCGCGTCCTGTATCAACTCCATCAACCGCTCGGTCGCTGTGTAGCCCTGGCATACGCTGTTCACGGTGATGTTGAACGCCCCGAGTTCACGAGCGAGCGTCTTCGAGAGTCCTATGACCGCCAACCGAAGAGAGTTAGACAGCGCCAGGTTCTCTAACACGTGCCTGGTCGAGATAGAGGTCAGATGAACTATTCTCCCCCACCTCCTCTTCTGCATATGTGGGATAACTTCCTTGCACAGCCTTGTCACGCTGAGGAGCGTCAGCGGAACAGCCTCTCTCCACTGCTTGTCTGACAGCTCCATGAATTCGCCTGTCGGCGGCCCGCCCACGTTGGTCACAAGAATGTCGAGGCCGCCAAAACGTCGAACTGTCTTGTTGACGAGGTTCTTGATATCATCATATTTTGTGAGGTCGGCCGAAACACTCAAAACCTCCGACCCCGTTTTCTCCCTGATTTCTCGTGCTGTTCTCCTCAGCCTCTCTCTGTTTCTCGCGCATATCGACACTCTTACACCCTCCGCGGCCAGGGCTGAGGCACATGCTCTCCCAATGCCCTGGCTTGACCCTGTGATCAGACCGATCTTATGCTTCAAACCCGTGTCCAACCCAACCACTCTCCGTTCATAGTGCTGCATCAACTGTCGGGAGACAACTGCCTATTGAAGTCGTCGATCAATCTTGGAAGTGAGGCCGACACGCAGATTGATCAACCCGTGAATCAACACAAATATACCACTGCTCCAACTTCCCTTCGACGGTGTAGAATTTGGGAGAAGCGCATGATTGGTACTTGGACTTCGTGGACATGAACTACCGACCCATGGAAAGCGACCTCATTTGCCTCTTCAGGGTTGAACCCAGCGAGGTGTCCATGGAGGAGGCTCTCGGCCGCGTTGCCTCTGAAAGCTCCAACGGGACTTGGACGGAGGTTACGACGATGAAGCCGGAAATCAGGAGACTCAGCGCCAAGGCCTACGAAAGAGACGGAAATTTCGTCAAGATTGCCTACCCTGTAGACCTCTTTGAGCCAGGTAGCATGGCCCAGGTATTCAGCTCCATTGCTGGGAACATCTTTGGCATGAAGGCTCTGAGAAACTTGAGGCTTGAAGACGTCCGTTGGCCCAGGGAGATGGTGGACTCGTTCATGGGTCCTCAGTTCGGGATTCATGGGATAAGACGCATGTTTAACGTTAGGGAGAGGCCTCTGACCGCCACTGTTCCCAAGCCTAAGGTTGGTATGACCCCCGAAGAGCACGCGAAGGTCGGATACGAAGCCTGGGTGGGAGGACTAGATCTACTGAAAGACGACGAGAACCTGACGTCTCAGAAGTTCAACAACTTCTATGACAGGGTAAGTGCCAGCTTCAAGATGAGGGACAGAGCGGAGAAGGAGACGGGAGAACGCAAGAGCTACCTCGTCAACATCAGCGCAGAAACTAGGGAAATGATGAAGAGAGCCAAAGCGGTGAAGGACCACGGCGGGGAATACGTCATGGTCGACATCCTAACGGTGGGGTGGTCCGCCCTTCAAACCATCCGAGAAGAATGTCAAGACCTCGGGCTGGCGATACATGCCCACAGAGCCTTTCACTCAACCTTCACGAGAAACACAAAGCACGGGGTCTCAATGATGGTTGTCGCCGAGGCGGCGAGGCTGATAGGTGTTGACCAGATACACATAGGCACTGTTGTAGGCAAGCTGGTTGGCCCGAAGAAGGAGGTGCTGAGCATCAGGGACGCTGTGGAGAACGAAGAAGTCAAGCCCGGGGAACACGTATTGGGACAGAACTGGCACGGGAAGAAGCCCTCTTTCGCCGTCGCCTCCGGAGGCCTGCATCCGGGCCTAATCCCCGACGTCATAAAGATGCTCGGTCCACAGCTAGTGATCCAGGCAGGGGGAGGAGTTGACGGCCACCCAGACGGAGTCAGAGCGGGTGCAGCTGCTCTGAGGCAGTCAATAGAGGCAGCGCTTCAGGAGATCCCACTGGAGGAGTACGCTAAGAAGCACAAGGAATTGCGACGAGCACTCGAGCACTGGGGATTCGTTAAACCCATCTGAGATCTCTAGGCTTCTATCTCAGAGACGATTTTCGCCGCTGCTTTGACCAGCTTCTCCTGCAGATCTTTGGATCTGTTTCTTATGGTGACCTCTGTCACGCGGGCAGCTCTTGCAATCTTCTTCTGGCTGACCTCCGGGTGCTTATCCTTACAAACGAGGTAGAGCGCCGCCCCGGCTATGCCGACGGGGTCCTTGCCGTATATGACTCCTATCCTTCGACCCTCTTCCAACAGCTTGATGGTCTCCTCGACTATCTTTTCGTGGAGGTTCAGTTTCGAGGCTATTCTTCTAACGTGAATTGCGGGGTCTGCAATTGGAGGCTTGAGCTTGAGGTGTTTCATGAGAAGCCTGTAATCTCGAGCAATTTCTTTTTTCTTCACAACTGGGTAGGCAGCTTCAAATTGTTTCAAGTCTCGAGGGGTGTTGGTCAGGCGGCACGCGTAGTATATGGCAGCAGCCATTATGTTCCTTATCGCTCGACCTCTGATCAAACCCTTGGTCAGAGCCTTTCTGTAGATCTGCATCGCTCTGACCATGACGTAGGTCGATAGGTGAAGTTTGTCCCCATAGAGTTCAAGCAAGTCCCGTGCCATGTGCAGGTTTCTCGCTCTGCTGGGATGAGCCTTTGTGGTGAGATCGAACCTCCTCATGCGCCAGATCTTATTCTTGGTATCCCTAGGGAGACCACTGCCTTTGTATGGCTCAAGGATCACCGTCGATAGCCCCAGATCATCGTAGAGAATCGATTGGGGAGGTCCGCCACGCCTACGGTCAGATTCCTCTTGAGAAAAGTTCCTCCACTCAGGCCCCATGTCTGTCCCCTTATGTTTGATGACGAATCCGCAGACACAACACGCGACCTCACCGATTATGGGGTCCTCTAACCATTCCCTAGACCCGCACTGGGTACACCTTTCGTGGCTCTCCACTTCCTCTTTCATCGATCGCTGGCTCGTCACTTTAAGCACCTCGCTCGACGGCCTGAGGAGCTGGCTGGCAGGCGCAATTGGGCCGTCCAACTTATAACATACGTTATCCCTGCCTATATAAACCTTTCTCTCCAAATCCCTCGTTTTTTCCGCTAGTTCATGTTTCCAGCTTGTCTTCTTGGTCCGATTGATTATCCAATCGACAGATCGCACAGCCCATGCACTCAGTTGATAGACATTGTCTGAAGAGGAGCTTCGGCATCGGTGGTGTCTTGGTGGCCGGATCGTTAGATCCAGGTGGATCGATCGAAGTCTTTAACTGTCGTCATAACATGGTAGGGAGCAGATGGACGCCACAGACGGGAAGATCTTGGATATCCTGAAGAGGAACAGCAGAACACCGTATCTCAAGATAGCTGAGCAGCTTGGGATCTCGGAGGGAACGGTTAGGAAGAGGGTCAAGGCGCTCGTTCGAAACGGCACTATCAGAAGGTTTACGATCATGACAGGACCCGTGAAGAAAATCAGAGCCGTAGTACTGATCTCAAGCGCGCCTGGGGCGCTCCTCCCCAGAGTTTCAAAATCCATGCTTAACATCGAGGGTGTAACCGATGTCTATGAAGTCTCGGGGGAGTACGACGTTCTCTCTATGGTTGAAGGAGATGCCGTAGAAGAGATCAACAGAACCGTTGACAAGATAAGGACGGTTGAAGGCGTGGCCAAGACGGTGACATCCATCGTCTTGCGATAGTACGAATTTCGAATCAAGAGTACGAAATACATTAATAGTGCAGCCAACCGATCGAACCAACATGTTGGCTCAGATTCCGCTCAATGAACCGATCAACGTGGGAGAGCTACACGAGATCGTGAAGAACAGCTCAAGCAATGAGATATCGTTGGGATCCGATCGCGTGATCAAGAGGCGGGCCAGCGACATGCTGTTGAGGTTTGTGGAGGATGGTTTGGGGGAGAGCGACAAGGTGATCTTGACTACGTCGTTCAGAAAAGGTTGCAGATATCTCGGAGACCTCTGTCGAATCGCTCCAGAAGAATATCGCCCGGTCTGGTACCTCAAATCACAGTAGACCAACGAGATACCGTTCTTGTAAGATCGATTGCGAGAGTCTTTTCGAAATCGCATTGCCGCATAGGCGCGATCTGGACCCACTCGCGCTCAATCGATCGGAAAGAGGTCTAAGGAGTAAGACAGAAATTCTGGGGAAGCAGAAGTGCCCTCTAAGGTGAGCCGTGAGCCGAATGTGATGCCCATTGGTGTTGGATAACCGAAAAATACAACTTGGGAGAGAAGCCTGGAATGACGCTTCTCAGGAATTCGTGCAAGGCTGTTGGCGGTGTTGAGAGCTAGGTTCCGACAACTAACATCGTGAGTGTACTTCTGACTTTGTCCAGCCGTCGGACCTTCCACGAAACGATTTCCTGTGGCTGTAGCCCTCGGGTGGCGGCTACTTTAGCCGGTCCATCGTCTCGGCTTCCACTCTTGCCACTATGTCGTATACACCGTAGACGACATATGCTTCTTTGACGTGTTCGAGTTTTCTGAGCTCGGTTGCTACTTCTTCTTCTGATCCTATTTCTGTGTTGATCAAGACAAATGCCGTTGGCATTTCTTTCTTTTCACCTAGTTCCGTCTTGGTGTCGGTCGGTGTTATAAGGTTTGTTGTGTGGCAGTTGTTTCCGTTTCGATACATTCTGTTTGACCGGGGCAGCCCTTACTCGTGATCATTCAGTGCTTTATTCCGGTGTGCTCGGTCGATGCGATGTCTCGCTTTGGAGCGCCTGTCAGCATTGAAAGTGGGCGAATCGGAAGGTGTCCATCTCTCCTTCAGCTAGAAATTTCGCATTTTTGGATAATGAATCCGCCGTCTTGGACGAATCGAATGACCTCGTCTTCCATGGGAGATGTCATGGTTGCTGTGCGGCAGGTCCCTATCTTTGGGCTTCACCTGTCATGGGGACAAATCTGACATTGCAGATGTATTTGCTGGTGAGCTCCCCGCCGGCTTTATGGATGAGAGTGAGTGTTTGGTAGTATGTTGTGCTTCCTAGGGGGAGGATCAGGTCTCCGCCATCCCTGAGTTGTTCTATGAGGCTGGGTGGGATGTGGTTTACAGCGCAGGTGATTATTATGGCGTCATATGGGGCGTGCGCGCTCCAACCGAAGTATCCGTCTGCGCACATGACGTGAATGTTATCATAACCGAGATTCTGCAAAACCCGTTGTGCCCGTTCGACCAGGCTTGGGCGAATCTCGACCGTGTAGACTTCACGCGTCAGTTCGGCTAGGACGGCTGCCTGGTATCCCGACCCTGTGCCTATCTCTAGAACTCTCTCTGCGTCGTTGAGGCAGAGCGACTCTGTCATAAGCGCGACAACGTATGGCTGGGAGATGGTTTGTCCCTCGCCGATTGGTAGAGGGTGGTCTTGGTAGGCTTGGTCTCCTAGTGGTGAGTCTACGAATCTTTCCCTGGGGATCCGGCCCATCGCCTCAAGGACTCTCTCGTCTTGGATTCCACGGGCTTCGAGTTGGTAGCTCACCATGTCACTGCGTCTGGCGGCGTAGACTTCATCCTCTTGTGAGGAGCTCTGAAACATGGGTCGCTGTGTTAAGGCGAGGACGAGGGCGAGGGATCCTACCGCCAGTATCAATGGGATAATGATCAGGCGCCTCAAGTTCTATCCCGATGCCATAAAGGGGTCGTAGGTGCCTCTTATCACTATGGGTGTGCTCGATCGATATTCTCTGAACTCACATGTGGCTGGAAAGACATGTTGGACAAAACATGAACCCAATACGATTGGTTGACGCATACAGTTGGGTCGGTCGATAACGTTCATGAACACTTTCTCCGACCCTTGCCGGGCTGCGTGTCTTGTCGATCGATGGATTGTCTGATCTGTCTCCGTAGGGCATCCAGTATAGATAGCTCTCTGTATGTCGCGACTCAGCGAGTTGAGGTCGATCGGCTGATTGCAAATGACTCAGAGCGGCCGAGAAAGGGGCGGAGAGAGGCCCGGTGTCGTCGCGTCAAGAGATAAGAACATTCGCCCGGATCATTCTTCGAACAGTAAATTCCCATCCGGGCTTCTTCTTGGAATGGACAGGTGAGAAGGGTGACGAAATGTGTCTCCCCTGTCTCCGTGTCTTGGAAGTATGCTCTACGCAATGGTTTTGAGCATCTTCCTCTGAACAATGGCCCCTCCACGGTTTTCCCCGGTGCTTCTCCTAGTACTTGTGGACGATCCACTTTCGTATATCTTTTTGCAGAAAAACTTGGTGGAGGTAGATTCATGTCGTCCTGCAGGAAGGTTTCGCCTGCGATGCTTTGTCTCGATCGATCCAAGTATGCGTATGGGACTGAAAACTAACGTGGTGGAGCCGGAGACCTTGTGTGATGAGCTTTAGGTGGGTCTTGTCGCTTCACGTATACATGAAGGTCTATGCCTGCATCTTTGGAGAGCTCGTAAAGCCGCCTCAGGGGCAACCCCATCACGTTGAAGTAGCTTCCTCTGATCCCCTTTATGAAGATGGAGGCCAGGCCCTGGACGGCGTAGGCCCCTGCCTTGCCCTTGGGTTCACCGGTTTCGATACACCAGCTGATCTCTTTACTGGACATCTGGGCGAAGGTGACTTCAGTTGTTTCGAAGCCTCTCCTCAGCTCGTCCACTTCCGTGTTGTACAGAGCGACGCCACTGATGACTCGGTGTGTTCTGCCGCTCAGGAGTTTCAGCATTCTTGCGGCGTCCTTCTTGTCTGTCGGCTTTCCCAAGACCTCTTTACCAGCCACAACGACAGTGTCGGCCGAGACCACGAGTCCCCCTCTCCTCAATTTGTCCGACGCTCTACGCGCCTTTTCCTCTGCCATCCGCATCACATAGTGCGTCGGTGTTTCGCGTGATCTTCTAGCTTCGGGCCCAAGGCTTGCGACGATTTGTATCCTGAAGCCCAGTTTCCGAAGGATCTCAGCTCTTCTCGGGGAGGCGGAAGCCAGGAAGAGTTTCTTTGCTTTCATCGGCTTCTCACGGTCGATTCAACGTCATATGTCCATATAACGGTGCACCGGAGGATTTGTCTAGGTGGGCTGGGAGGGTAGCCAGAAGCCATCTAGAGCCAAAGCGTGGATGATGATGTGAGAGAGGGAGAGGTTCTGGTTGATCTTCCTACCTTTTCTCCATAACAGGGTGAGACCGTGCGTTGCCTATGGTGTCCTCTCCCACCGCTAGGAGCCTCTCACCCAGCCCTTGGAGGCCGCTGGCAACCGGCGGGGCCTGCTTACGGAGTGTGCTTCGTCAAGAGAGAGCGCTAGAACTCCCAAGGGGAAGTGGGCTGCACGGGACCTGCTTCCTCGCTCTCTGCACGGGGCTTCCAAGTCAGCCCTATGATTGCAGCCGCGATCATGAGAAGGGATCCTAAACCAAAGCCCCACAGGGTTGGGAAGGCGATGAGCGCCGCCACAAGAACAACTATTGATCCTGACTTCACTCTTGAGGGATCTGAACTGTTGATCCATGAGGCCCCCAGGAAGGACAACACCAGAATCACTGCGGCTAGGGCAATCCAGACCAGGATGATTATCGACCATTCCTGCCAAGCCACATTGCTTGCTCCCTCCCACCAGCGTGTCCAATCCCACCACGGAAAGGATCTCCTTAGGAACGCCAGAAACAACACTACTACTACCGCTGCGACTGTCTGAAGCGCTGCACCCGCAATCGAGAGGGCGAAAGCCACGGTAGGTTTGTCTTGTACTGTCAACATTTCTCCCCCACTACATGCTCGGAATCCTCTCTTCCGCCTTTAAGCCTATCGCATTGCTAGGGCTGTTCCTCAGCCCTATTAGGCTGCAACCAGCTTTCCAGGGGGATGCAGTGTGACGACTACGCCTGCTTCTCCCTCTCAGTACTCTGGAGAAAATCGACGGTCACACCGATCAATCGATCGGGTGGGCTGCACAACCGTGCGGGGAGTAGTCCTCCTTCTGTTTCAGCGGGATTTGTCTTTCAGCTCACCCGGGTCTCGCGAAGAGGTCATGGACCCCTATCGAGCTTTTCCTCGTGCGGGTCGCCCGTTTCAACCAATCCCAACAGGTCTTCGACGACTTTCGCGCCGCGTCATCATCATCTCCTGAGGGGAGGTCTCGTTTCTGCTGCGTTGCCAAGGTTCTCACCTTGCACCCTCACGGTGCCGCACTTCTTCGGTGAGGGAAGGAACTTCCTCGGGAGTACCCCGTGACCCGCTCTCCCGCTCGGTGTGTGCAGCACTGTACACCAATCTGATTCCTCTATTTAACGGGTTCGACATTGATCGCTCGACCGAACCCGTGCTCGATGAATGGAACGATAGTCCATCGATCACCCTACCTCATGGTCGATCGATTACTTGCTGCATTCTTGCGTGTTGTGAAACCGCTCTGCATAGGAGGATGCTTTCGTCTAGGTGGTGTGTTGGTACCAGCGACTCGAGCGGTTGGGGGTAGCAGGCTGAACGCCTCGACCGAAGTCTTGGCGCGTACACCTCTACTCCATCAAACCCGTCTTCTACGGGAGCTCTCGCTTCCAGCATGAACCTGTTGCCAGGCTCTGCGCCGGAAGTTGGTTGCCTATTTTCGAGGGCGGCTTCGAGCTTAGATGCTTTCAGCTCTTATCCGCGGCGGCGTAGCTGCCCGGCGCTGCCCTGTAGGACAACCGGTAAACCATAGGCCGCGACACTCCGTTCCTCTCGTACTTGGAACACCTTACTCTCAGGCAACCTACACACCCAACAGGTAGAAACTGATCTGGCTCACGCCGGTCTGAACCCAGCTCACGTTCCCCTTTAATGGCCGAACAGGCCCACCCTTGGCCGCTACTGCACAACCAGGATGGGAAGAGCCGACATCGAGGTACCAAGCTGCGAGGTCGATGGGAACTCTCGCCCGCAACAAGCCTGTTATCCCTGGGGTAAGTTTTCTGTCATCTCAAGCCCTCAACGGTTGGTACTTGAGGTTCGCTAGGCCTGGCTTTCGCCTCTGGATTCCTTGCTGGTGAGAATCCAGTCAAGCCGGCTTTTGCCCTTGCACTTCACGGCAGGTTTCTGTCCCGCCTAAGCCGACCTTTGGGCCCCCTCGATATCTTTTCAAGGGGGTGCCGCCCCAGCCGAACTGCCCAGCTATCGTTGTCCTGGACACTTGTCCAGTAAGGGATGCAACCGAAGGCAGGTGGTGTGGCATTGTCGCCTACCCCAACTCCCGGAGAAGCTGGGATCAACGGCTCCCACCTACGCTCTGTGCCTTCGACCGTATCTCAGCGACAGGCTGCAGTAAACCTCCACAGGGTCTTCTCTCCCCGTTGGGCGATCGTGGACTGTTCGCCCACGTTATGTGGCTTCACCGGGCACCAGGTGGGGACAGTAGGGCCCTCGTTGGTCCATTCAAGCACGTCGTAACTTACACGACAAGGCATTTGGCTACCTTAAGAGAGTCAGAGTTACTCCCGGCGCTAACCGACCCTTGGCCCACTTGAACGCGGGTTTCAGGAACCGGTGCTGGCCAGGATTCAGGGACCGTTCACATCCTTTCGGACTTGCGGTTCCCTGTGTTTTTGTTAAACAGTCGGGACCCCTCAGTCACTGCGACCTGCGGCCCCAGCGGTTAGGCAAAGGCTGCAGGCACCCCTTATACCGAAGGTACGGGGCTAATTTGCCGAGTTCCCTCACCCTGGAGTGACCCGAAACGCCTGAGGCTTCTCACCTAGGGGCACCTCTCGACTCGACAGCACCAATGCTGTCGATGTGTCGGTTCTTGGCACGGACTCTGAGAATCCTTCCCGGCTCCCTTTTCATTGTCCCCGGAGATCAACCAAACCACCCATACGGGCGGCCATTCCCGCTTTCATCTGGTTCTCGTCTTTACGACCCTCCCCAGACATATACGGTTAGACTAAGCTACGGCTTAGCTTGGCCTACCCTGAGGAGTCAGGAGTCGAGCTTGCGTCGCCGCACGTATCTCAGAGGCACCGGAATCTTAACCGGTTTCCCTTTCGGCCTACCCAGTTAAGGTCGGCCTTAGGATCGGCTTACTCCCGGCTGACGACGCGTCGCCGGGAGACCCTTGCCCCTTCGGCGGAGGAGATTCTCACTCCTCTTTGCTGTTACTACCACCGGGATCTACATTTCCGATCGATCCACCGGACTTCACAGCCCGGCTTCTGCTCAACCGGAACGCCCCCCTACCACCGTGGAGGGTTGCTCCACGATCCGGGGTTTCGGCAGCTAGCTTAGACCCGTCAATTTTCAGGGCTCCCAACCTCGGCAGGTGAGCTGTTACGCACTCCATCTCCGATGGGCATGTGGTCGATCGATCGACGGTTCTCACACCCATCTTTGGAGGATGGCAGCTTCTGTTCCTACCTCCCTGCTGTTTTAGGTTGAAAACGCCTTTTGGTTTGTCACTTAGCCAGCATTTAGGGGCCTTAACCCCGGTCTGAGTTGTTCCCCTCTCGGCACAGGAGCTTACCCCCTGCACCCCACTCCCGAGTTCTACGATGCGCAGGGATTCGGAGTTCAAAAGACAGGCGGATCCTTCCGAATCCTTACCTCTCCATTGGTGCTCTACCCCCTGCGCAATCTCCCTCGAGGCTGTCCTGCGAGACACTTCGGGGGGAACTAGCTATCACCAGGCTAGATTGGTTTTTAGCCCCTAGCCCCAGGTCAGAAGAGCGATTTGCATGTCAACACCTCTTCGGGCCTCCACCGGACTTTCATCCGGCTTCACCCTGCCCAGGGCTAGATCGCCTGGTTTCTAGTCTCATCGACGTGACTGCAGGCCCTTTCAGACCCCGTCCCTCCTCGGCTTACGCCGAGTGCGGACTTGTCGGTTTCCCTATGCTTACGCGCTTTGGTGGGCGCTTAGGCTTGCCACGTCAATGAACTCCCCGGCCCGTGTTTCAAGACGGAGCATGCAACCCTGGTCGTCCTCCCTCCCCGAAGGTTCGGGAGGAGTCCACCCTTTCGGGCTGCATTCGTCTATTACCGCCCGATTTCAGACGCTTTTCACACCCCTTCCGGGGTTCTTTTCAACTTTCCCTCACGGTACTGTTGCGCTATCGGTCTTGGGACATATTTAGTCTTGGAAGCCGCTGGCTCCCAAATTCCCGCACCATTTCCGAGGTACGGTACTCAGGAACTGACCCGTCCCTCGATCGCTTACGTCTACGGGGGTGTCACCCTCTATGCCGGACCATTCCAGGTCGCCTCGACTTCACGTTCGGGGGGACAATGGATCAGCCCATAACGCCACATCCCGGCACGGTTTCCCGTGTCGATTCGGTTTGGACTTCTCCCCTTTCACTCGCCGTTACTAAGGGAATCCCAGTTGGTTTCTTTTCCTCTCTCTACTTGGATGCTTCCGTTCGAGAGGTTCCCCCTCCCACATGTGTCCACGCGGGAGTGCAGCCAACGAACGAGTCGAAGGCCGCGGGAAATCCCATTAGGGCATCCCCGGATCAAAGCCTGCCTGCGGCTACCCGGGGCTTATCGCAGCTTGCCACGCCCTTCTTCGGCGCCCAAGCCAAGTCATCCATCGGACGGCGTATTTTCGCCGGTGAAACGCCACCTATTTAACGGCACCTCAATCCTATGCATGCGGTCATAGCCGCAAACGCGGCTCGCCATCAGACCCCCGAGCTTCGCCGAGGATCCTCATCCACTTGAACACTGCTGCAGCTTCAAAGGAGCCGCAGCCCCACTTCTTCTTCAAAGCCCCTATTAAGCATTTGGAGGCTGAGCGCCGCTCACCGGGCCTTTCTCGACGAACACCTGACCCCTTCAGGCCTCGAGGACCCCGCCTCGAGCCGAGGAAAGGCTTCTGTGTCTGAAGATCATCTCCGAAGCGATCGATGGTGGAATAGGGGTGATCGATTGGTATTCTCGGGATGGCCATGAATAGGTTGGCCTACACGTATTCCTCCGTCGCTACCATCGTAGGAGGAGTCAGTTTCAAAGGATTACTTGTCCAGCATTTGTAGCCGTAGCCTCGATCCGAGTCCAAGTTCCAGTTGGTGTACACAACACTTTCCTTTTGTGAACCTTTGGCATTAATAATCAACCAGGCTGCGAAGTCTATTGCGTTTCCTATGGTAACCTCACCACCTTCCAGCCTTCTAGTTTCTTCTGGTGTGTTTGATCCAGCATACTTGAGTAGATTGTCGGGATTGAAGGGTTCTTCGCTGATGAATTTGTTTGGGGTGATGCTTGGATCATGTGGGTACCATGCCGCAGCCGTCCCTGGTGTCTCGACAGTTTCAACAGGACACTGCAGGTTGTTGAGTGTACATGAATGTACCTTTGGATATCTCTTGAAGGGGGCTATTAGACACTGGTATGGTGTAGTCATGTTTCTACCATGGCTCGTCTGGAGCTCGTCGGGTTCTGGGTATAGGAGACCAACCAGCACCAAGACGGAGCGAAGCGAACGATAGAAGGAGTACAGGGTCAGTTGGATGCCGTAGAGGATGGCCATGGCAACGGTGATCGGTAGGCTAAGTAGAGCAGCCAAGATGAAATCTAGCAGATGAAGGATCGTCTCGAAGGTCCATAGAATCAATTCGCCTAACCACTCGAGCCACTCACCTATTGCTTCAACGAAGTTTTTGTAACATTCACGTGATTTCTCTGTTAATCCAAACGAAAGTATGTCCCAAATGCTGCAAACTCCCCTGGGGGATGGGGGAGAAGGCGGTGCCTCAAATCTTTCCAACGCGTCATTCAGGACATCTAGAACACCGCTGAATGGCTCTTCCGGCGGTTTTACGTACATGCCTCCCAAGACTTCAGAGACGAACCGGAATACCTCATAGGTTGTGTTGATATCTTTGACCGTCAGAAAACCATCTGGCTTGTTTATGAGTGTCGGACGCACTTCATCTCTACCATACGTGTCTAAGAATGCCTTATGCAGAAACTCAGGTAGTCCGGCGGGGAGACTGCTTGGAAGATCAAGTTTTCCGTGAAGCTTCTCGTTAATGCTTTCGCCGTACTGGTCAGAGAACTTCCAAGAGTCGATGAAGTTTTCACATGTTGCGTGGCGTTGAGGGTGCATGCGATACGGCCCTCCGACGACCTGGTTTACAAATGGATGCCCCACGGTATCCGTCGCGATGTGGGTAAGGTAGCCATACGCGTACGCAAGCTTAGCCTCATCGCTCCCTGCTAACCCAATGAGGTTCTCTGCAAACTCGCCTGTCCGTCTGTAATGGAGCATGTCGAACCAGTACCACCCCGATTCGTTTTTCCCATTTTGCAGTGGAGGCACAAACATGTCGAAGAGGCTATGGGTTAGACTCGGCAAGTCCCACGGTTGCGTCAGGAAATCGTATCCTTCGATCACCCCCACGAAGAGTCCCGTCGACAAAGTCGACCTGAGGAGGCCTGACGTTTCCTTTATTTCGGAGATGAGTTTCTTAATTAGTTCCACAGTAGCTGGGACCAGCGTTGCTACCGTATCCTCAACTGCTTCGCCCATCGCTTCAATCGCCTCTTTTACTTTTCCGATGGTGTTGTTGTAGAGATCTATGGCCCACTTGAAATTCTCATAGAACTTGTATGGTATCTGTACTATTTCATAGTCAGGAGACCAGAAGAATAGGTCTGGCCCAATACAGCCCAGTACAGCGGCTTGCCTATTCCTATACATGATCTCGCCGATATTTCTTGCGCTTGGGTTGGCGCTCGCTCGAAGCTTATCGATCGACCCGTCTAGCACAATCATGTGAACAGCATACTTTGGCATCTCAGCATACCCTCCTACGTGTAGAGATAGCCTCCAAGGGAGACGTGTCGATGTATATCGTGAGTTGCGGGGTTGTACAGCGTGCTAAGAGGCCCGTCGCCGTCCATCCTGAATCCCCTCGGATCAAGCAACGGGTCGTAGCAGACCGCTACGAGTGTGCCGCTACCGGTGCCCGCAGCACGTCTATACCAGAGAGACACGGATTTGCTCTCTCCGTGGTGAACGATCACAATTTTTCGGTCTGCAAGGTGGTAGTCTCTAAGCGGATTATCCCATCGTTCGGTATGAAATGGGCCGGCGTAGAGCTCCACGACCGTACAGAAGGAGGGCGCATCACCGATATTCTGAACGTAGAATTGATGCTTGTAGCCTTCCGATCCATGGGCGGTGGTTACGCCGCCGATGGCCTGCAGGTAGGGGTTAACCGTGGTCTCCCAAACCCTCTCTGGAGGCACGGGCCTGTCAATCGGCCAAACCAGCGTTGGCGCTTCCATCGTCGTAGTTGTGCTAGTAGTTGTAGTAGTAGGGGTGGTCGTAGTGGCGGCTGTGGTGGTGCCGGTAGTGGTAGAGGCGACAGTTGTCGTTGTCGGTGTAGTTGTTCCTGTTGCGGCTGTCGTCATCGTGGTGCTTGGAGGCTTCGTTGTTGTGGTTGTCGTGGTGGGTTTGCTTCCCAGGATTCTTTCCAACCAGTCTTTCAGATCTTCTCCGTACTGGCGCCAGCCGAGGAAACCCAGCACAATGACTGCAACAGCTGCGATTCCAGCTCCCAAGAATTTTCTTCGACCTTTCTTTGCGGGCGTCGTCGGGACGACGGCAACGGTTTTCCGCTCGGCTCCACAGTGCGGACAGTATGTGTAGTCAGCAGGAATCTCTTTCCCACATTTTGCACACCTTGTCAAGACAAATCATCCGAGAGAGCCTTGCTGCCCTGAGTCTGTATAAAAGACTTAGGCTCAAAATATGTTGAGTCTATTCATCAAGAGCTTCCTAGCGGGGAGATCTGTGATCATCCTAACTCGCGGTGTACAATTCCCCTTTTCAATTGACCCGGTATCGAGGTGTCCTCTCTCCAGAGGACTTATCTGAGCTCAGTCTAGAACCTGTTCTCTTGTTCGCGGCTACCGCGGTCTCAGAACATGCGATCCGATCATGTCAAGACGTTTGCGGGATCCGTAGGCCTTGGAACTCATGGAAAGGCATCAATCGATCGTTGCTCCGATAATCGATCGGGAGGAACAGAGCCTAGAGATCAACCTACCTATCAATGAATTGAGTTCTCTGAGCTAAGAAGAAAGTGTGTGTAGGAGATCAACCGGCTCCTCAACGACCCACCGGCTTAGCGGCTTGCACACCGCTTCCGGCTCGCAGTGGAACCGGCTTCTCCCATTTTTTCAATAGGAGGTGACTGCCGGGATGACCGATGATCGATCGATCCTTCCGGCCGCAGGTTCCCCTACGGCCACCTTGTTACGACTTCTGCCTCCTTACCGAGCCCAAGCTTGAACCACACAATGAGAGTGGGCCTCGCTTCAACCCAGCTCGGATGCAGCGACGGGCAGTGTGTGCAAGGAGCGGGGACGTATTCACCGCGCGATGGTAACGCGCGGTTACTAGGCATTCCATGTTCACGAGGCCGAGTTGCAAGCCTCGATCCCAACCAAGATAGGGTTTGGGGATTACCTTCCCCTTTCGGGGTCGAAACCCATTGTCCCTACCATTGAACGTCGCGTGCGGCCCGGGGGATTCGGGGCTTCAGCGGAGGCCGATGCGAATGTAGACCAATACGTCTCGTACAGCGCTTGAGTAGCCAGTCAAGTCGACGTGCGCTTTTGACATCCAGGAATCCTCCATCGATATGACCGTGAGGAGCATCTGCTCCTCCAATACGTGGAAGCCCGAACGCTTCCCACCGGCTATCCGACACAGCCCTCGAGACACTCATCGAGCTGTGATCCCTAACTCCTTCCTGAGCTGGTAACCCTCATTTCATCGGGCAGCGCTGCCCAGCCCTCTACATTCGGCTGGCCACCATATCGCAGGTGGGAAAGGAAAGAAAGGAAGGGCTTAGGGAGAATATGCATCATTGAAAGTCAGTGGCTTGCTGTACGTGACGTCTCGCTTGTCCTTCGCCGGTCCTCCTATACTGACCTGCCGTGGCCCCTTCCTTCCTCCGCCTTTCGGCGGCAGTCTCCTCAGAGTGCTCGGCACGCGCAAGCGCCCGATGGCAACTGAGGATAGGGATCTCGTCCGTTGCCTGAATTGACAGGACACCTCACGGCACGCACTGGCGACGGCCATGCACCTCCTCTCAGCTCGTCAGGCAAGGCCTTCAACCTGGCCATCATCCTGCTGTCGCCCCCGGTAAGGTTTCCGGCGTTGACTCCAATTGAGCCGCAACGTCCACGCCTTGTGGTGCTCCCCCGCCAATTCCTTTAAGTTTCAGCCTTGCGGCCGTACTCCCCAGGCGGCAGACTTAATGGTTTTCCTTCGGCACGAGGGTAGCCCGTAGCTACCCTCACACCAAGTCTGCATCGTTTACAGCTGGGACTACCTGGGTATCTAATCCAGTTCGCTCCCCCAGCTTTCGTCCCTCACCGTCAGGCGTGTCCTGGCCGACCGCCTTCGCCACTGGTGGTCTCCCCGAGATCAGTGGATTTTACCCCTACCTCGGAGATACCGTCGACCTCTTCCACCCTCAAGCCTAGCAGTATCTCTCGCGGGTCGACGCTTGAGACGTCGGATTTAACGAGAGACACACCAAGCCGGCTACGGACGCTTTAAGCCCAATAAAAGCCCTCACCACTCAGGGAGCGGGTATTACCGCGGCGGCTGACACCCGTCTTGCCCCCCCTTTATTCACCCAGCTCTTTACACTGGGTAAAAGCCACCTAAAAGGCGGCACTCGGGGTGACCCCGTCGCGCTTGCGCGCATTGCGGAGTTTTCGCACCTGCTGCGCCCCGTAGGGCCTGGACTATTGTCTCAGAGTCCATCTCCGGGCTACCGCTCTCACGGCCCGTACCGGTTATAGGTTTGGTGAGCCGTTACCTCACCAACAGCCTGATCGGCCGCAGCCCCATCCCAAGGCTGGCCTGAGAACCATCTTCCCAGGTCACTTTGGGTGAATGGTCATTCCAGATCCCGTCACCTATGAGGGTTTATCCCCAGTTTTGGGCCACGTCAGATCAAATATTTTGGTATGCCAGAAACTGTGGTTCCTCGCCTTATCTCGCGCGAGATATACCAATCAACACTTAGATCGACGGACTTCTATACACGTTCAGTTCGAATCTATATTCACTCAACGCAAGCTGTGCTCGCCAAAAATGTGGCGAGTCAAAGAAGACAATCTTTTGGCACACCCTTCAAATCTTTGCAGACAGCGATTCTGTGAGGTCTGAGCATGGTTTCCCAGGGGGTTTCCCTCTCCTTGGGGCAGGTTGGCTACGTGTTACTGAGCTGTACGCCATGCCCACAGATGGGTGTGGGCATAGACTTGCATGGTTAAGTCTCACCCCGATAGCAGTGAGGTCCGGCAGGATCAACCGGAGTCGCTCCGGGAGTGTTCTGCCGCAGACCGTCAAGGAGTTTGCGGGGTTGATCTCCTACATCAGACCTAAGTTGCTCGGGGACTCAGGTCCTCATTTTTTCGCCGCAACTGGAGATCGTTCCTTCATCGATGGGAGCCTTCTCCCAGCCTCGGAACGAAGCCGCCGAGTGTTGCGGCGCTCGAGCAGGTAGATATTTGGCTCGGTCATTTATATACCTTGTCGCTTGGCTAGGCTTTGAGGCTGGGGTTCCCCTGGACCCGTTGTGGGAGCCGACTAGGTTCTCCGTGACGGTGTTTGATCTAGTCTCTCCCCACTCCATCATAATTCGGATGGAGAGGGACACCAAGTAGGGAATCTGGACTGGTCCTACAGGGCCTGTTGCCGTCTTTTCTCTCAGCTGGCATGGCTTTCTTCGAAGGGGAAGCCATCATTCCGAAAACAGTTGGGGAGAACATCCGAACTGTTCAGGAAAGCGGGGCCTTGGCGTACGCTAAGGAGAGTATCTTCGCCTTGGGGAGCGTTGGGAAGTAGACGGAGGTGTGCTGTACCGCGTGATTGATCGATCTTGGCTCGGGGGCCGCAAATAGTCAGCCGTGGTAAGTGACTTTCCCTCTGTCTCCAAGTGTCTAACATTTGAATCGGTTGATGAAGCTGGAAGTGATTCGATCGATCGCACAAGCAGGGCTTCATCATCGATCGAACCTGCTTATTGTGACAATAACCCAATGAGTGTAAGGGCGCAGACTAGCTATCCCGATGAGCCCGCAGTTCTACGGGGAGTTTTCCTTTCAGACCGATTTTGTCTCCGGCGAACTCGGAGTAGTACGCAAAGACCTCAACTCCCTCCACGGATGCATCTCGAAGAACTTTCGCAAACTCTGGATCAGTTTCATCGTTTGGGGAGAACGTGTGAGCATCGGTCCTTTGGACGACAAACAGAACACACGCCCTATACCCTTCTTTCTTGGCTTCCATCAAATCCCTCACATGTCTTCTACCCCTTTCAGTCTTGGCATCCGGAAAGATGGCTATACCATCTTTCACTAGGGTGCAGGACTTCACTTCTAACAGACATCGTTCCTGTTTGTTGGCCAAGAGGAAGTCAAATCTGTTTTGTCGATAAGGGTGTTCTGGCTTTATTGTGTTGTAGGCTGAGAGCTCTTCTATGTCTCTGTTTTTCAACGCCTGCAAAACTAGTCTATTGGGAACGCGGGAATCAACCGAAACCATTTGACCGTTGTGAAGTACTCCGATTAAGTCATGGGCGGTTTTTCTGTTGTCTC
>Ga0209636_10001369_pt1 | contig 24494 bp, 23 predicted proteins | sample DeeMarSWOR152_54_FD_187464 | JGI IMG/M metagenome (GOLD analysis project Ga0209636, IMG submission 187464) | Marine sediment microbial communities from White Oak River estuary, North Carolina - WOR-1-52-54 (SPAdes) (version 2) | ecosystem: Environmental > Aquatic > Marine > Intertidal zone >...
TGATTGGTTGGGGTTGTTTTGGAAGGATGAAAGATTTGTTAAAGGTTATTAGAAGCGGTGTTTTTCTTGGTTTTGATTAGATGGTTGCGGGGGCTTCGGATTGTTTTTTCTCGGACATATGGCTTGGGCGTATGTTTGGGCTGTGGCGTTTGCTGGTAAACGTTGGGGAAAGCTTTTCGTTCCTGCGGTTTTGATGTTGGGAGTTATGCCTGACGTTGACCTTCTCTTGGGGGGCTTCGGTGTGGCACATCATACGTTTACGCATTCGTTATTCTTCTGGTTTGTTTTGTTTGCGCCTTTCTTGGCGGTTTATCGTCGAAAGTCTGTTCCTTATCTTGTTGCTGTTGTGCAGCATTTTGCTTTTGGAGACTTCTTTGTGGGAGAGGTCATGCTTTTCTGGCCTTTCAGCCGTTCATATTTTGGCTTCTACGCTGCTATGGTCTCTGTACTTGATGTTGCCCTTGAAACAGCGGGATTACTATTGGCCGCAGGAATTATGTATTTCAACGGAGACCTGAGACGGTTGCTCTCTGTTGACATGCGTAATATTCCGATGTTTTTTCCTCTTTTGGCTTTGGTGACATCGATGCTGTTTTTAGCAGTTGATTGGCCTATCATTCCATTAGTTGCTTATGTTTTGTCGTCGCCATTGTTTGCAACCATAGTTTTGGCGCACATAGTCTTGGCTATATTCCTAGCTGTCTCCACAGCACAAGGATTGAGAAGACTTCAATAATCGAATATTTTTCAGTTCTAGAGCGAAGCAAAACAGATTGATGACTATGGGAGACATCACTAAATGCTGTTCACGTGTCTTCTGCATGCCGACAAGGTTGGCAAAGGATTTCAGAACCGTTTCAGCCTCAAAGTCATAGCGGAATCAGAAAAGAGGCTAAAAGTTAAGAGATCACGCGAATTTTCCTAAAAATTTTTACGAAGTGTATTGTTGTTCAACAAATCTACGAAAAGGTTTATTAGATTAGGATTTCTAGTATTTATCGTGAATCTTAATATAGGATAGAGTGGTTGTATGCAAAGATCTCAGATCTTAGGGATCTCCGTTCTGGTGGCCTCTGTTCTAGTTGCCAGCACATTTGCTTTGATCACAATTCAAAAGGATATTCATGGTGCAGGTTCTATCAAAGGCGTGGGACTTGGGATATATTGGGATTTACAATGTAAAAATGTGACGTCCTCGATTGATTTCGGTTTGCTGGAACCCGGATCAGATAAGGATTTCACTTTGTACTTAAGAAATGAGGGAAATACAGTTCTCATTTTGAATATGACTTCGAAAAACTGGAGCCCGACCGAGGCTGGAAACTATATGAGCTTGACATGGAATCGCGAAGGACAACAAGTTAGCTCAGACCAAGTGATAAGCTTCGTGATCACGCTTTCTGTTTCATCAAACATCCAAGATATCAGCTCTTTCAGCCTAGACATAACCATATCTGGAACCGGCTGATCACCCCAGCCGTTTATTTATAAAGAAGCTGGGAATCAATTCCGTGAAGCGGGCAGCCGAACCTGCCTCTCAGAAAAGCGAAGTTCCGCGCGCTTCCAAATTTCTGCAAACCGTCTTTCTTGCCTCATTTTTCATTGCTCTCGTAGAAATTTTAGCCATCACTTTTTAGAGATACACGTCGGATATCTCATACGTAAGGTGGATGGCTAAAGTTAATACCATTACTCCAAATATCTTAAGTAGAGTTCTCAAATTCGTTATTAGTAGTATTAATCCCACTAACATCCCCAACAGTCTCATCGCGCGCGCGCAAAATTAACGAGCTAGTCAGTCTCTTTACCTAGGATTTTCATTGCGCGCATCATTTGGCTTCTTGGCATTTGTGAGGGCACACAATCACCTAAAAGATTTGAGAAACAATAATTTACTGCGCGTGTTGATTCGAAAAGAATTCTCTAGTCATCAACTCGAAATTAATAAGATCACATATGAGCCCAGCGTGGTCTCCCATGCCTCTCAGATGCTCTTCTACGATCCGTTTTACATGTTCTGCTCTAAAGAAACCATTCCCAAGTGTTTTTGGATCCAGCAGAATATGTTTCACATAATCCCTGGAACCTGTCCTTAACCAGTAACTGTATCCCCTATAATCAATAGGTCTTAGAGGTCTTTTGCCCATTGTAAGTCTTTCAACTGCATTCTTCAGCTTATTCAGCATGAAAATTCTACCTTCCCCAAGAAGCACTCGGATCAATGATGAATCCGGTGGAACTCCTGTATGCTCAGAGGGTATATCAGAAAGAGAAGGAAAACAGAAGTTCAGAGCCTTTTGGAGGAGATTTTCATTCAGTTTGAAGGAAGAAGGTAAACTAAACGCAAAATCGACCAAGTCATTGTCCAGAAAGGGATGCCGGGCTTCAACATACCAATTATAGTATTGAAAAGCTTGAAAGATATATCTTGGCAGATAATGCACAATTTCCCAGTAGTGCGCGATGTCTATCATCGAAGCAAAGTCTACTCCTTCAAATGTCTGATAGAAATCTTGGCTGATCTTGTCTTTGACTTCATCGTAGAAAGAATTCAAAAAAACTTTTTGGAATTCTTCAGAATAAGGTATTGTCTTCTTTTCAAATAAATAGGTGATGAGTTCTTCTTTTTCTCTGAGGCTGAATATCTTGGCAGGCAACGTTTGTCCGAAAAGTTCTCCTCCTGCTGTACCCAACAAGATTGTGCTAACTTTCTTCCTTATCAGTTCCAAGATTGCGACAAAATGGCAATCCCTGATTCTGACCAATCCGTCGCCTTTGTGTACAATGCTACTCGCGTATCGAGCGATAAAATCTGGCGGGATCTCAAGAAAAATATTTGGGACACCCAATCTTTCTGCAATCTGTTTTGCAATTTTCTGTTGTATGCAGCCTTTTGCCCCAAACGTAAATGTAATTATTGGAGTACTAGTTTCGCTTGCAAATGCTGCAATCAAACGAGAATCTAGTCCACCGCTTAGGAAGACTCCAACTTCTTTCTTATCTTTTACTCTGCATCCAACTGCCCGCTTCATGAGTTCCTTAAACTCTTCTAAATAACTCTCGAGAGATCTGTTCTGCTCGCGTCTTGGCGCAAGATTCCAATATTGCTTGAGACTCACCTGATCTTTTGGCCGATCGTATATGAGAACATTTGCAGGTGGCATGTATTTTGTACTATTAAAGAAGGTTTTGTCAGTTAGCAAGAACTTGAAAATGAAGAACTCAGCTACCGCTGCCTTGTTCATTTCATAAGCGATGGATGTGTCCGCTAGTATAGCTTTTGCCTCTGAAGCAAAGACAAAACTTGTGGGAGTCAAAGAATAGAAGAGGGGAAAAAAGCCATGTCTGTCATTAATGATCACGACTCTGTCTTTTTCTTCGTCATATATTGCTGCGACATATGAACCATTTAGATACTTTACAAAATCCAATTCTGTCTTCTTGTACAACTGAACAACGAGCGATGTATTACTGTAATAGTAATCTTCAATTCCGAATTTCTCGGCCAGTTCCCTTCCGTTGTAGATCTTTCCTGTCAAAACACTTCGAAATGATTGCTCACTTTCGTGAACGACGTTGTTTTCATTGATTGAACCCCCCATTTCAATCTTTCCTAAGAGGCACGAATTAAGAACATACTTGTAGATGTACCAGTCTTCATGTTTCATAGAATTTATCATTTTGATTGCCATTTCTTCAGATATAGGCTCACTACTTCGATTTAAACACCCAAATATTCCAGGCATATTTCTCTAACTTCCTTGCGGACGCCCTATATTATGTGACAACTTTTGCATGCATGATCACTCCAGTCGTTTATTTCTAAAGAAGCTAGGAATCAATTCCGTGAAGCGTACAGCCAAGCCTACCCTCTTAGAAAAGCGAGGGTGAATCGACAAAGTAATTTTGTTTCTTTTGCACCAAGTCGGGTAGCCATCTTTTACGCGGCGTCCGAACTCACCAGAACCAAATTGCGCGCGCATCTGGTATTATCATACGGAACAAAATCCGCCTAATTTCATGACTCCAATTATTTCGATTTCAAAAGCGATGCATCTGGATTGTGGTACATGCTGTGTGATTAATGTCAATTTCCATACTGGCCTATTGATACTATTTCTTCCAAAGGTTTTCGTACTTTTGATCTAGGGCTTTCATCGGGGTATCCTATTGGTGTCATGGCGACGATCTTCAACTTCTTGGGCACCCTCAACGCTTTTCTAGCTTTTTTCTCATTAAACCCGCCTATCCAGCACGTTCCTAGACCTAATTCTGTTGCTGCAAGAATCAAATGATCCATGGAGATTCCAACATCGACCAAATAGTACGATTTGCCATCTCTTTTGCCAGATGACTTAGGGTCAGCGAGAGCTACTATAACGACGGGCGCCGTGGACAACCATGCACATCCAGAAGCTTCGGCAAGTTCATTTTTAGTTTCCAAGTTTTTGACGACAAGAAACTTGGAGCAATATGCATTGCCCCAAGAAGGCGCCAACCTCGCGGCTTCAAGAACTTTGCGTATTTTCTCAGCAGGGATAGAATTTGATTTGTATTTTCGAATGCTACTCCGTTGCTTAACAAGATCTATGAACCCCATTTCTACTCACTTCAACTTGTAAGCGTAGCGCGCTAGGCTGTTTAGAAAATGGTTAAAAATGGTTTTGAATCCGTTTTTGCATATTTACGCTCGTTATGGGCTTCTTTGATAAGCGTATCATGAGTGTGCTGAGAGACGGTAAACCCAGAGACTTCCATCAGCTTCTGAGAGAGGTAGATTTCTCTCATAACATTTTGAGGTTGCATCTTAAGCGTCTGGTGAATCAAGGCTTGATATTGGAGAAGAAAACTCCTTCGAAAGGGCGGGGGAGACCAAAGCTCACCTATTCTTTGCCTCCAAAGCTTCATCGTCAAGCCTTTAGACTCTTCTCAGACCCCTTCGATGAAGTTGTCACTCTCCCTTTCCAGAAGTTAAGGCACCTATGTCGGTTCGAGAAGAGCGGACACTGCAAGAAAGTCAAGAGGCGATGTGAACCCCAAAACTGCCCCCAAATCCCAAAAGGAGAATAAAAAACCATTTTACACCAATTTCTAAACAGCCTAGCGCGCATCATTCTCATAATGTATCTCAAAAATACGCTTGATCCATTTGTTTTTTTCAAGGGTCTTTGTCATGCCTTGCAAAACCCCATTTGCAGTATTCGTCTATTTTCGTAGTGGTTGTTTCATGTGGATGTGAGGTATTGGATAGAGGTTAACCTTAAGATGGCTTTTTTGACATTGTTCATGAACAGCTTTAGTCAACCCAAAGTGAGGATTACCATAATCATGTAGAGCTATTATTGCTCTATTTGCCATTCTTGGAATGAGAAAGTTTAGAGCGTATTTGGTACTTTGATACAAATCACAATCGAGAAACGCAAAAGAGAATTTTTTCTCCCCCAATTTTTTATATAACACATCCTCAAATATTCCTTTAATAATTCGAATCTTATCCGCAACCCCAAATCTAAAAAACTTGTCCTCAACATATGAAATATTCACATCTGAAAAACGACCTTTTCTATCTTTCCCAAATTTATCATCATAAGGATGACCCTCGAAGGTATCACATGTATATATTCGTTTCTTTGAACCAATACTTTTCAGAAAACGAGCAATCATTATCGACGTGCCACCTTTATAGGTTCCTAATTCGATAATATCCCCTTCAATGGTTTGGGTTGCTAAGACGCACTCTAGTAAACCTCCAATAAAAAATAAACTCGCTAAATCTTCGGTGTGCTCGATTTCAAGCCAATGATTAGGATAAAAAAGGAGCTCTCTTCGAACTTCCGATTTAAACATTCCACTTTTTATGTAAAGTTCAAAGTAAGATAGGATATCCCTTAGGGAGTTCGGTAAACACTTTCTCTCAATTAGATTTCTTGAAAACTTAAAAACTTTGTATGTCGCCTTTGATCTATAAATGCCCGTATCATAAATGCTCGTATCGACCACACCCAGAAAGACTGATCCTCTATAGCAAATTAATTTTGCACTTGGAAGCAGAACTATTAGAAGTCATAGTTTACAGAAGAAAATATTCGCGCGTGCATGAGAAGGCGCGGTCTATCGGTTAGAGTTATGGAGAAAGGCGTTGTTAGGAAGTCGGTCACTCCAGTTTAGAGAGACGCTATTGGCCGCGCGCGTGTGCATTATAGTTGTCTATAATATTATAGTTAAATCCTAATTCTTTGAGCGTTTCTTGACATTCTCTTGTTAGATCTTTTTTTATTGTTTCCTCCCTTTCTATTGCATCTGCTCGTGCCAATAATCCTCTCCTAACTAAATTTGCAAAATAAAAACCATCCATCGTAGTTCCAGTTCTTCTCAAAAGATCATAGTTTGGAAAACAATGTAATTTACAATCCATCCTTGTCTCCCTGCCAAAAGGCGCCTTCCATGCCAACTCTCTTTTGAGGGTTTCTACATGCCTAAATGGATTATATGGTACATAATCGTAGAAATAAATTGTTTGCACTTTTTCATTTTTGAAAAGCACTTGTGAAAACGGGCTAAACTTTCTCCATCCTTCTTGGGCTTTTGTCTCAATATTGTCTCGAATAATATAATAATCAAATTTTAATTTGTGCATTAGTGTTTTAATATAATCTGTAATTTTTCTGCAATTAATCAAAATACCGTAAGTCGAGATATATTTATTTAACAGTTCAATAGTTTTTTTCTCATTAAATTCGCCGCGTTGCGCACGCGCGTGTGCGGCATGCGCTTTTCGAAATCGCCTAGTTTTCTCGTATTCTTTGGGAGCGACCTCCAAATTTACAGAACCCCAAAGAATGAAAGGTATCTTTCTCTTAGTAGCCTCATTAATTGCCGCAGTGCGTAAGTTGTTTTCGCAATTGCCGCAAATTCCCCAGAAAAACCTATTTATGTATTTGGAAATATATAAGGCCTCTTTTACGGCTTTTCGACGAAAATTCGTAGATTTAACAACAACCAAATCAACCGGCAATTTCCTACATATGTTTTCGACATTTCTTTTGCTAAAATCGTTTGCAAAACCAGAGTCAAAAAAAAGGGCTAGCGGTTTCAAACCAAGCTTTCTTACCGCGTAAAATAAAATGTAAGAACTGTCCTTACCACCACTTACTGGTACAATACAATTGTAACTGCCAGCTTTTTTGGATCTCAAAACCTGTCGAAGTTTGCCATAACCCTTGATAATCTCGCTGTCAGTAAGCTGTTTGTAGTCTCTACAAAAACTGCATATACCATTACTAAAGGTTATATTAGGAAAAGAATCGGGTATTATACACGTCTTACAAATTTTCATCATACAAACCTCCTTCAGATTACTCGCGCGCGATAAATCGCTCTTCCTCAGCTGCGGCTATTAACTTTCCATTGACTACAATGCACGCAGAGGAGTCATGGCAGACCCATCCGCTTGGATTGACCCCTAAAATGTTAACCATTTTCATCAACGCCTTTTGATTGCGAACTTTGTTTTTTGGAAACACTCCCGTTCTCAACGTATTTTTTTAATCCAAATAACCTGAAAAAAGTCACATTTTTTATGCTTTTGAAGCCTACATGTTCTACTCCGCGTTGCGATGGAATGTTAGTAGAAAGTACATTAATGAATGCTTTTTTATGTCCCTTTTTCCTGAGAAATCTAAAGATTTCTACAAGCATTTTTTGATATATTCTTTTTCTCCTATATTCCGGAAAAACGAAGACACTGTAAAGACATGCTTCTGCATTGTTAAATTTGATTTTTTTATCTATTTCGCTGACATATAACTCCCGAAAGGCGACCCAGCAATAACCAACAATATCATCTTTTCTTTCTGCAATGAAGCATAGATGTCCGTCGTTCAGTCTTTTTGACAAGCTGTTTTTGTTTCGCGCGCGCTTTACATATATTTTTCTAATGTCATCTAAAGAAGCGCGCTTTACACTGACTTTTATCTTAGTGTTAATGCTTGGTATATTGGTGAGGGGTTTTTCATATATTACGACTTGTTTATAGTCTACAATGTTTTTTCTTATGACATGTTCTAAATAGTTTAATAGATTTCTGAAACGAAGACTAAACCGTAGCTCGTCATATGAATTCAACGAAATTCTCCTTCTTTTTCTCTTCCACTCTTAGAAATAGTATTTTTGAACTTTCGAGCAAAGAGACTATCACTTTTCATTATGCGTGCATAGCTTTAGAGAAAGTCTCAACTTTAATGTTAGATTGTCGAATGCGGCTTTTTTTATTAGCCAATTATATATTCTTGGGAACGTACCCTTTCGCACGAACCTTACTTCAAGGTTTTTCCTAGCTAAAGTCGTCCATTCGCTCTTGTATGGCTCATCGCCTCTCATCATATCATATTCTTTCAGCCCTTTCTGTATGCAGTCCTCTATGATATGCATCTGTATGAGCTGCCCAACTCTATACTGGGAATATTCAACATCCCAGCCTGGTAGATAATTGTAATTCTTTTCGTTATATTCGAAATTGTATTCTGCTGAGATGGGCTCGTCATTTGCTGTTAAGAAGTATAATCCTAACCATCCCTTTTCGGCAAAGCATTTGGCTACATCAATATGAAAATTACGGAAGAACGGATTATTGAATCCACCCGGCTCACCTTTCGATTTCCATCTCTTTTGATGCAGCCGGATAAAAGTCTCCATTGCTTCCTTAACCGAGCCAATTTCATTGTACTTTTTAAGTTCTACACGGTATTCTTTCTTCAGTTTTCGCAAATATCTTCGTAAATTCCTTCGCATACTTCGACCCAATTCCTTCATAAAAACATCCATCGAACTTGGAAGAAGGACATATGGACATAAGTTACACACCCTCTCATCCCAGTGTTCATACTGCTTCTCCAGAGGAATCCTACGTAGAAGATCTGCAGATGCACTAGTTTCAGGGATATCTTTTAGTTCCAGGTAATCCCAATCGATATGACCATTCAAATAATCAAAGAATAATTCCAAAAACTTTCTTTTCTTTTCTCTCAAGATAAAGCCGGTGTAATCTGATTCAGGAGATCCCACAAAAGATATTTTTTTCAAATTCCCAAAACTGAGGAAACTATGCTTAGAATACATAAATGGAGCAATGGCCAAAGTTTTGTTTTTATCCTCAATAAGCAAAATAACTAGCCTTTTTCCTTCTCCAAAGTGTTTCCACCAAGTCGACAGCCATTCCCAGGTAGAAAAAACATCGTTGTTAAGACTTTTGCTTAAAGAATCATTCCATCTATCCTTTAAGGTTTGGAATTCATTGAATTCCGTTGCTTTTAGAATGCTTTTCCCCTCCTGAAGAGTGTTACTTAGCATTTCACTCTACATTAAAGCATTTCCTGAAGTGCACGCGCATGTGATTAGTCGTAAAACAAGATCTAACCCCACCCGGATTTAGCTCAGCGCGCGCAGATATCCCAGATCGAATTCATTAATTGTAGGACCTCTGCAACCCCAAGCTCTTTACAAACTTCGATGTTATCATTATGCGCGCGCGCCAAAAGGTCAGTAATCTGGCATACTTTTGCATAAATCTCGAAATGTTGCTACGCGAATCTCCTTTTCTTCGATATAATTCAGTAATCTGTCTAATGCTGTCTTGTGGGACCATCCGTAAACTGGTTCTGGTAGAGGTTCTACATCCGATACGATCCCATGACATGTTAGGATCAACCATCCGCCTTCAGATTTCAATTTATCTATCCAACGTTTGACAACATTGAATCTGTCATTTGCAAACTGGACAGTTTTTAGAAACAGATTGCTTCGGCAGATTTCGTTAGTTCCCTGATTTGACGTCCTTGCGTACTTGTAACTTCTTTTTATTTCTTCTATCATGGGTGCAGCTGAACAGCTCCCATGGGGGTACGAAAAGCTGATTACATCAAACCCCAACTTTTCCAATTTGGACTTACTCAAAGTTATCTCTGTTGCATATTGCTTCGGAGTGTACTTGCTGAACGTTAAGGAATATGGGTGACTGAACGAGTGGCTTCCGATTTCCCATCCATTGCTGTACACCTCGTGTAGCTGTTTTTCGTTCATTATCTTGTGTCCTTCAAAATAATCTGCTATCAAACCTGCGATCACAAAGATTACTCCCCTGAACCCACGTTCTTTCATGGACGGGTAAGCGTTCAAATAGACTGATTCATATGCGTCGTCGAAGGTTAAGGAGACTACCGCTTCGTTCTGTGCAGAGGCTTTCTTCTCTTTACGCCGCATTTTTAAAAGACCCATTTGGATTTCAGATAATATTGAAGGTATGTCTATATCGGCTTCGCGAGTCATCTTAACACTTCAATCATGTATGCATGCAATATAATAATAGAACTTGGGGTATGAAGTTTCTATGTCGCTAACCTGTTAACATGTATAACATTTGGATGCGAAGAGTGATGCGGAAGTAAAATGTCCCGACCGTCGTTCTTACTTCCTTGCTATGTTGTTACTTTATCACCCCAATTCATTCAGCGCTGACGCAATCGCTGAACACAACCATACAATCACAGGGGATAGTTACATACAACGGACATTATGGCCTGACATTGAAATATAGTACAGACTTCGAAGACGTAGTTAAAGTAGACAACTGGCATTTGAGCATACCAATTGACCATTCGTTCCGGTTTGAAGGTGAAGGCGGCGCAAGAATGGGGATGGAAACAAGTTTTGCTCGCAGTGGCAGTAAGTGCGTCGGCATGGAACTAACAGACATCACTAAGTCCCGCCGTAACGAGTTCAACATAGAAAACATGCAAAACCTAGCTGGACAAGAACTCTATGTTTCAGTATGGCTCTATTTGCCTTCAGACTGGGTGTTACATGCTCCAGATGATAACTGGTATTCGATAGCACAGCCGTCCTACGACGTGAACCCACCAAATTATCATCCGTACACTGAAGTTCACATAAACCAACCAAACGTTGAAGTTGAAGAATTTGATGTTGAAGTAAGGGAAGGGACGTAAACGGTAACAGAATAAGTATTGACATAGTTGAGAACTTTCCTTTGCCTCGGGGAAGATGGTTCAACCTCGAATACTATCTTAACCGTCGTGAAACAAACAGCGAATTTAAAGTCTGGTTTGATGGGCAGCTTATCAGTGACAGGGCAAACCTAACGTGGATTAAGTCCGTTTACGGATATATATCATGTATTGCAAAGATTTACCACTCGACAAGCGACACTACACCTCATCAAATTTGGGTTGACGACTTAGAAATATATGGCACACCGTAATTCAAATGGACAAAATCACCCTGTAGACTTGAAAATGCTTGACATACAAGTTCGACCATTGAAGAATGCGTTTTCAACTGCGCGCGTGTATTCCACTCGGCTTTTCAATTCTCATCGCTTACGGGCGATCGACCTTCATTACTCGCGATATGTCCATAACCGTCTAAATGAGCGCGAATAAATCCAAGACAGTCAGCTATGCTTCTAAAGAAATAGAAGGGTGCTAGAAAAAATGTCCTTTTCTCGTGAGTTATTTCATAAATCCGACAGGAATTCTTAAACCCGATCACCAGGGCAAAATGGGGAAAAGGTTCCCATAGCAAATTTTTTCTCTTGTATTTGTGGAAACGGAAATGTCTTCCATAGCCGTACCAAAGGTGCCTATCCCATAAGGTCCTCCAAGTCGTTGGTGGGTGTTTATGATAGAATTCTGATGAACTATTTCTGGAGAGTGCCCATCCTGATTCCTTTATCCTCTGTGAAATATCTTGATCTTCTCCTGCTCCTTTAATGTTAATATCAAAGCCTCCTATTTGTTTTATAGCTTTGAGACGAAAAATTGAGCCTCCAGTACCAATTGTTTCCGGGTTTGGATTCGGTAGTAATTGACCGATAGATTCGAGTGTATCAACTAGCGATTTTCTAGTCGGAATTTGATTTGCACTAGCTGCGCCGACACTAGGATTTTTTTCCATAAATTCTACATGCTTTCGTATGAAGTTCTTTTTTAGAATAATATCGTCGTCAACCCATACTATATAATCGCCTTCGGCGTTATCAACTACGATTTGTCTTGAAGCCCCAGGCCCTTTCTCTCCGCTGGAGAATACTACGGTTTTAATGTCCATTTTTGAAGTAAAGTCCCTCACCACAGACAATGTTTCGTCCGTGCTACCATCGTCAACAACAACTAGTCTCATCAATTTATGTGGAAAATCTTGTTTGACCACGCTGTGAAGGGCTGTTTTGACCATCTTCTCAGAATTCTTAACACACACTCCTACAGTAACTTTGACGCTCATTAATAATCACCGATGATGTAATTATTCACTTCTGATTTTGTTCCAAAAGGTAAGTTTCCGTTTAATGCATTCTGTGCGCGAGCTAAGTATCCTTTCAAGTAGTGCATTTTTGATCCAAGTTTCTTGCTATTATTCTGAAATTGCTTTTGCGATAGACTGACTTAATGCCTCTCCTATACTGACCCTGCCCTCATAATACCGACCTGACAATACGCGCCTAGTATTTTTTGCAAGATTCATTCTAGCGTCGCTGTTATTTAACAACAACAAAATTGCATTAGCCAACTCATGTGGTTCGCTAGGATTGACCAAGATGCCGTTTACCCGATTCTCAATCATATCAGGAATGCCGCCTACGGGTGTTGAAATGACTGGCACCCCGCAATGGAGTGCCTCTAGCACAGCCACTCCCAGCGAATCTTCCCTACTGGGAAATACAAATAATGTAGCAGACTTGTAGTATGAAGCTAAAGCATCATAATCTAAGTGTTTCGTGACGAAAGTTATCTTGTCTTGAAGGTTAAACTCCTTAACCATGCTCGTTAACTCTTGCATATAACTAGCATCTCTTATTGAGCCCTTGATAATGACTTTGAACTTCCCAGCAATTAGCGCGACTGCCTTCACAAGCACATCCAGTCCTTTTCTCGGTTGTATTGCAGCAACGGTCAGTATTATTGGCACATCAGTGCGTTTATGTTCACGTGCCGAAAAAGAGTGAAAATTTGGTGAAATTGGATAAGAATAAAGCTCGATCTTTCCTTTGAGCTTCGGAGCCAACTTCTCAATGGCTTGACGTTCGAATTTCGAAATTGCAAAGGCAGAAATAATCTTTCTTCGCGATAATTGGAGACAAACCCCAAGTACTTTGAAAAACAGTTTCATTAAAGGTTTCCCAATTCTCTTTTTTCCATAGTAGCCGAACTCGCCAATAAACATAGGAGCATATACACATCTCTTTGAAAACAGCGAATAGATTGCCACCGGAAGAGTTTTAAAATTACCTAACACGATAACAAGGTGTGGTTTGTACTTCACAATAAGTCTTATCAGATCAAAGAAGTAAGTTAAGTTCCAAAACCTGTCCATCTGAATGTCCCATGCTATTGCCCCATTAAGGAGGAATCCACTCGTCGGATGGCGGTCGTCTCCCATCAAAACAAACTGGACTTCAGATTCAAAATTCTCGATAAGGTCAAAAGTGGCTGAATATTCAGGATGATTTCTACTTAGATGTGCTAATCTCCATGGGCCTGACTTAATTATAACAACAGTAACTTTCTCCATTTCATTGTCTCTGATACAATCCATTAGTGCGCACTAGCTCCGAACCGTCTCTTTGAAATATATGAAACCATAACAAGTCACGATTATTCCTCCATGCGCGCGCAAAAATAGAATATCTTCACGCTTCACCATTCTCAAAAGTCTTTTGGCTTGGATATCGTTTATAATCAATCTCACGTTTCTCCGGGAATAACAAATACTCTTCTCATAACCATGAATTTAGCTAGTCGCTAGGGAGCGATCGGTAGATCTCGCTATCGCCATTTGAGTATATTTTATTTGTAATGTTGAATACATGGGAAAATCCAGTAATATTTGAAAGCCGTCCCTCAGGATCTATGAATACTCCATCAACAACATTTAGGTATCGTAAGTAGATGTATGTATTCCGCTCTATCTTTGAATCATTTGACAAAATGTATTTCCATTCCAGGATTACCATACCATAACTCCTAAGAACCTTCTCACTAGATATCATATCAGCATATATCTTGGAACTTGTTGCAACTTTGGATAACCATGTTGCACTTACTACATCCTGTTCTGGAACATAGTATGTGTAGAAATTAGCTTTGATCTCATAGTCATTACTTGTTTTCATTCTAGTGAAACTCAGGGACGTAGAATATGGAACATCACCGAGAACTTCGAAAACAAATCCTACTTTAAAAAGAAAGATGATTACAAAAAGAACGCATACTGGGCGTAGGTTCACATGACGCGAGCTCCTTTGGGGCTTTGCGCGCGCGCGTAAGGGTCTTAGGATCCACCCAAAAAGTGTCTTGCCCCCTAAAATACAAAAAGCGGCCAAGAAAAAGAGTGTAACGTGATAGAACCTGTCGACGAGAAAGGCAGGGGCAAGGTGAGGAATAACAAGAACCATGAGTAAGATAGAAGCATTTGCAGCTACCATAAAAGCATATTCCCATTCAAATCTTCTTTCTTCATGGTGCCTGAAAAAATCAATGATGCCGACAACAATGAAGAAGTAAGGGATCTTATTAACAAGGCTATCTATTTTATAAGCTAAGGACAACGAAGAAAGTATGGGATTAACGAACTCAGAAATCGTTTCACCTCTTGCTGTAGGATTTAAGAAGTCAGCAAAGAAATGACTGGATATGTTATTTGTTAGATTCAATATAGTTTTGAAAGGAGAAATGGAAACGTAAATGTACCAAAAAAGAGTCATGGTAAAGAAGAAGATAACAAAGCCTCCACTTATTGTTCTTCTTGTCCCTGCAAACTGGCTGGTAAACTTACGCTTTTCTATCAGGGACATGAAAAACCAGGTGATAGAGATGCAAAACAAGTATATATATGAAAGTGAGTAATGCGACACGATCAATGAAAACCCAAAAATGATTAGAAGAATCTGCCTTTTTGTTGGAACTATGTCTTTGGATACCATCAAGAGAATCAACAATGCGAGGAATATCTCTCCCATCATTTGTCTTGCCGCGCCAAGAGTGTAGAATCTAGTGAATGTAATAAAGTAGAAAGCAGATAGGAACGCTGTAGGTTTTCCAAATTGTTGCTGGAATACTTGGTATAATGCTATGGGCACCAGAGAGAAAAGCAATGGAATGATGACTCTGAACACCCATTCCCCTTGTATATTCAACAAGCTCGAATAGATTGACGGAAGAATTGTTACACTTAACATTGCATTGAAGTTGGACGCAAATATGTTAGTGAAAGGAATAGTGGCGTTCCAGAGCGAATTGGACGCTGTTATCCTGAAAACATGATATTCGGTGAAGACGTCCCACCCCATAAAGTAGTTGGAGACAGATTCTCTGTGTAATAGAAGAGAGACCGCGATGACTAGTAGGACAAATGAAAAAAGTTCGGAAGGTATCAACCTCTTTGAAAAGATAATTAATATGACTAGTATCGAGATAACAGCCACCATCAGAAGTAAAAGAAAACTATTCGTCAGCCACCCCCCAATGATGGCCAAAAGAGGCACTCCAGTCAATAGTGAAGCTAGAAGAACCTGGCTCAAACTTGGAATTGAAAGGAAGCTATCATCCGTTAGATTACGTTTCCTATAGCTTATGAAAGACATTGCAAACAAAATAGTGGATATGCTAACAAACAAAGGCAGGGTTGATAATGGCTTTGAAATACCAACTAGAGGATATAATTCATTCACAAACAACCCAACAAACATCAAGAAAGCGATACTTAAACCTACGGAAAACAGGACAGTGTTTGCTCCACTCTTGAAGTTTAACCTCAAAATTTGGAGAATGAGGAATCCAGGTATAAAAGAAATGCAGACAAAACCAATAATTTGCCTCATAATTGGAATATCTAGGGTTACAGCAGTGAACATTGCAAACTGGGTGGCCAGTATAGGAATGAGAGAATCCTTCATTTCTTGCCATCTCGAAGGTATGCATGAAACGATTACGAATTGTTATTAGAAGGACAACGTTTAGAAATGCATGTTATAGACGCATGCCCATAGCCATCAATGTGGCTCTTAACATACCCTAAGCACCATCCCGTGTATTTAAAGAGATACTGAAGTGGTAGGAGAAACGCCTTTTTTGAATGAACTAGTTTGTAGACAGGGAAGGAGTACTTGAGTGCGCCTATGAAGGCGACAGGAGGTACCCTTTGCAATAAGGGGGATCGCATCCGATATTTGTGGGCTCTGTAATGGTCGCCATAGCCGTACCAAAAGTATTTATCCCATAGAGCTTTCCACGTCTCCGAGAATCTATGATAGAGATCTGCTGAACTTCCAGTAAGTTTCCATCCTGACATCACCATCCTACTTGTAATGTCCGCATCCTCTCCTGCCCCTTTAATATGCCTATCGAAGCCTCCTACTTGTTTTACCGCTTTGAGACGATAGATACAACCTCCAACACCCAATCTCTTTGGGTTGGAGTCTGCAACCTGTTTCAGCGATCTCCTACCCATAAGTTCAAGAGCAGCAACTAATGTTTCTCCTCCCCCTCGAAATTACGTTTCCACAAGCTGCACCCGTACTAGGGTTTTTTTCCATGACCTCTACATGTTTTCGTATGAAGCTTTTTGTGAGTACCATATCGCCATCGACCCATACTATATAGTCGCCTTGTGCATTATCAACAACAATTTGTCTTGAGAATCCAAGCCCTTTCCCCCCACTAGAGCATACAATGGTTTCAATGTCAATTTCCGAAACACAGTCCCTTACGATAGATAGCGTTTTATCTTTGCTACCATCATCAACAATAATCAATTTTATTGCTTCATGTGGGAAATCCTGTTCTACGATGCTGCCAAGAGCCCTTCTTATAAGCTCTTCAGTATTTTTAACGCAGACTCCAACTGTGACTTTGCTGTCCATTAGTCATCACAGATGCTTAAGAATTACATTATTCGCAATGATATTTACTTGGACATTCCCTTTTTTAGTGTTCCAAAAGATAATTCTCGAAGTCTTTCGCCACTTTTTTCCAGCTGTATTTTTCTTTAACAATTATCCTTCCGTAAGATCCCCATTCTTCCAGCTCGTCCTTGTTATCATATGCATACATAATAGTTTCCGCGATTTCCACTGGGTCAGCTGATGAAATATAGATACCGCATCTACTTTTCCCTATGACTTGCCGATTCGCCGGAATATTTGTTGCTATTACCACCTTACTCATAGCAAGATATTCCAAGAGATTCAATGGACATTGATGCCTCCAGTCAGGCAAATCTGGTAATGGAACGATTCCCACATCACACAACGCAATATACTTTGGAACGTCTGTGTGATTCACTGGAGCGTGTATGATTACTTTGTCTTGAAGTTTCTTTTCCTGAATTAATTTTTTTATACTAGGGAGCGCCGGGCCACTTCCAAGTAGAAACAGCACCACATTTTGGAACTTACCTTTCAATAATTCAATGCTGTTGATGCTCTCGATGAGCCCCCTGTGAAAACTAAGAGATCCATGATAAAGAATAACGAATTTGTCATCTAACCCGATCCTCTTCCTTAATTCTATTCCTTTCTGAACGTATTTCTCGGGTTTGAAAAATGTTGTTGAGACCCCAGATGTCCAAACTCCAACAAACTCTGAATTGATATGGAACTTTTCGCAAATCTCTTTTTTCATTAGGGGGGTTATGATCGTTATTCCATCAAACAGCCTCTTTGCTATGCGAATGGATGTGTTGAAACATAGAGTTGTCATATATCCACGTAGGCCAACTGCCTCTACTGGTGTGGATCTGATGTCCAGAACGATCTTAGGTCTTACGGATGATGGAAATAGAAAAGTTGACATCAAGCCGAAAACTGTCCCATCTCTAGGTTCTGTTACGACGAAATCAGGTCTTAGGTGAAGAACAAAAAACGGGAAAAAGAACAACAGTGAGAGAACAAAGACGACATTTGAAATTAGAGGTAAATACTTTAAAGGAACTGAGATCACATGCACGTCTGCAGTTTCAGGTCGAAATCTTTTTTTAGAGTATACCGCAAGGAGGGAAACTTCATGTCCTCGTTTAGCTAGGAATCTCAAGATTTGTATCCTTGATTCTTTATGAAGATGAATGTCCAAAATTAGAAAACTTACCCACGCAATCTTTTTCATCCAGAGGTCCATCCCATTTTCCTTTGAACCCATCTTCATTAGCACCTAACTGCAACATACTAGCCTACGCAAAAGCCAGGTTTCTTGAAGTCACCGCGGGCATGCGCTCGCATAATCCTTCAATGTCTTTTTCACTCCTAAACCCGATTTTTTCAAAAAAATCTTGCATGCTTGTAGGAACGTGCGCGCATTTTTCTTTTTTTATTTGATGTAGCTAGCTATCCGGTCTCTCACCAACTGCTCAATTGAGTCTCTAGGATTCTTGAAACCTTTAATGTTAAGCAGGGTTAAGGCTTTGTTCACGTTCGCAGTTAGTCTAGTATTCTCGTTCTCTGTGTAGAGTATCTCTTTCCCAATGTCTACAACTTGTATTTGCGGGAGTATTTTGTTGTGGCTATGGTTTATCACGGCTTTCCTAACCATTTCGGCTAGTTCGAGTATTGTTACGGGTTCGGGATAATAGACGTTAATTACGTGGTCAAGGCTTTTTCCTGAGTTTTGAAGTTGTTGATTCACAATTTTTCTTGCAAGGACGTCATATGCTTTCATAATGTCGTCTAAGTTCACGTAGAACATTGGTCTGTGCATACTATGCTTGAATGGGGTTATGGGTTTTCCGCTCAGCGCATTTTCTATGAATATGTTCGCAGCGGTCTTTTCAGGCATGCCTTCACCCAACACTGTTCCCATCCTTACTACTGCGAATATTTTCTCTGACAACTCGTCGTAAAATCTTACGATGGATTCTTGGGCGATTTTGGACAAGGCGTATAATCTAGCTCTATCTTCAACCTTATCTGGTCTGAACCCAAATTCTTCATCCACAACTCCTTCCAGTCCTTTTTCACCCATAGTATGCCAAGAACTGGTCAGTATTAAACCCTTGGTGCGTGGATTCTTGTCAACTGCTTCACAGATATTATGAGTACCGACAAAATTAACCTCATAGCCAAGTCTTTTCTGCTCATTTATTAATGGAATCTGCACAATCGCAGCATGTATGACCAAGTCCACATTTCTCAATCGATTTTCTATATCTTCACGCTTTCTAACATCACAATAAGTATAATCAAAGATTGCTGCATACTTAGGTGGCTGTTTTATGTCAAGTATTTTCACTCTGAAACTACTGGAAAGGAATTTTGCCAAGGATAACCCGATGTACCCTGAGCCACCTGTAATCCCAATGGTATATGTCATCTCAGTTTTTCTTCCATGGAGTTGTTGAATCCTGCGACATAGGCATGTGCGAAAGGTTTATTAAACATAAAATATATATTAAGTATTAATACATATGATTGGATACAATTCAGTAGACCTTATTCCTAAAGTTCTACTATAATATAATATGTTCACACATATGCTGTTACGTGTCTGCGCGCCCATGGATGCGGAGAACAATGCGTAAGTACAATTTCGAGATCGTAATTCTCCTTTTCTTGTTGTATTATTGCTTGATCGCTTCAATTCATTTAGCTCGCGCGCAATCAACAGCGACACCCATTCAAGCGCAGGGAAGAATAGTATATGATGAACACTTCGGCTTGATATTGAAGTACGATACAGACTTCGAAGATGTGACTAAGATCGACGACAGTAAGCTCAGTTTGACTATTGAACATTCGTTCGAGTTTGGAGGTGATGGTGGCGCAAGCATATGGATAGAGGGAATGGACAGACAAGATGGACCCACACCTCACAGCGGTACACGTTGCGTCGGCATGGAATTAACAGACGTTACTAAGTCTCGCCGTTGTGAGTTCAATCTCCAACACATGATGGAGCTGGTTGGAGACGAAGTCTATGTTTCAGTGTGGCTTTATCTACCTTCTGACTGGGCGTTACACGGTTCAGGCTGGAACTGGTATGCAATTGCAAATCCGTTCTTTGACTATAATCCGCCAAACTACACTCCCTATACTGAAATTCACATAAACCAACTAAATGTTGATATTGAAAAATTCGACGTTGAAGTAATGGGAAGAGACGCAAATTTCAACAGATACACTATTGATACCGTGAGTAATTTTCCTTTGCCTCGCGGGACATGGTTCCACCTAGAATGGTATCTATATCGCCATGAAACAAATGGTAAACTCATAGTCTGGTTCGACGGGCAGCTTATCAGCAATAAGTCAGGTTTAACAACAAAGCTCACTGATGATTATCTGGCTTGTGTTGGTAAGATTTACCACGACACAAGCGACACTACACCTCATCAAATTTGGGTTGACGACTTAGAAATTTATGGTTCACCATAATTTAAATGAAACAAAAACCACCCTCTAAACTTGAAATTGCTTGATATACGACTTTGCTCATTGAAGAGATGCATTTTCAACTGCACGCGCGTTAGTTTCTATGCAAAGAATGAAGTTTCTTGACGATTATATAGATCATGTGTCTTGTCAACTTTCTGAAGTCAAAATTGTCAAGTACGGTACGTCGAGCTTGATTCTGTACAAAGGAAATTTGTTTTCTGGGGAGAGATACAACTTTCTCAATTTTCTTAGCCAAATTTTCAGGATCGCGGGGGCTAATTAGGAATCCATTTCTCCCTTCGAATATCACTCCCGGTATGTCTCCTACAGGGGTAGATAAGCAAACGCATCCGCAAGCCATGGCTTCAATTAGTGAGAATGGCAAACCTTCTGAGTAGCTTGGTATCACATACACGTCCGCGAGATTGAAAAGTTCTAGTTTTTCCGTTTCGTTTACAAAGCCAAGAAATGTTGTGTCGGATTTCAATTTGAGTTCAAACGCTAACCTCTCAAGCGCATGTCTCTCTGGTCCGTGGCCGGCTATGATCAGCTTTGTGTTATGGAATTTGCGATCTTGGAGTATTCGAATAGATTTGATTACGTCATCTATACACTTACGTTCAATCAAATGACAAAGTGTAAGAACTATGAAATCGCCTTCCTCAAGTCCCCATTTTACACGCAGATCTGTTTTTGAGTTAAGTGGTCTGAAGAATGAGGGGTCGACGCCGGTGGGTATAACTATAGCCCTGTAACCACTTTCTCTTCGTATTTTTGTTTTTAGGTTATTTGCTACCGCAAAAATTAGTTCACTTTGCGAGTAAACGAATCTTCTTACAAGACCATAGACTGTCCCTTCAGACAAATTAATATCACCGCCACTTGCAATCACAAAAAGTTTATAGTTAAGAATTCTCTTCAGAAATATTAGAGGGAATGCGTGTAGTATATAAGCGCAAATGACCACGTCTGGACTAGAACTTCTTAAAGTCTTGAAGATCGAACGAAAATCTGACAATAGGATATTTGGATTTAGTAGATTCCGAAAACGTTCATCTGGTGACTTCAAGAATATTGGACAGACGTGGATATTCGCAGATTCTATGATTCCAAAGCGAGAAACCATAAGCTCGTAGTCTTTCTTCCTATTTATAGGAACTAGTGGAGTTACAATGAATTCGTTATCAACGTCTGAAAGTGCGCGCGCGTAATTGAGAATATTTAGAATTTGAGAGCTGAAAAGTAAAAATCTCAAAGTTGTAAGACCTCGTTTTCAGTTAGCAAGCACATTTCTAAGCGTCTACTTTGAAAACAGTGTCTTTTGCCAAGCGAATCATTTCTTTATACGATACTCGTTCTCTTAACGTAGAAAAACCAACAGTTGAAAGAGAGCTTCTTACTAGACTTAGGAATCTGGCCGAATCGGAGCAACGTCTGGAAAATCGTTGAAGCCATAGAGAGAATCTCCCCAAATAATACCATTTTCGAGGAATAAAATCGAATTTGGCACTAACTTCGTGTGGATCACTGCCACGAATCTCAATTTCTCTAATATTACCTATACACTGATTCTCTGCATATTTCAAATACTTTATACTAGACGGATTTACTCCCATAATTTGGGCACCCAAGGTGTCTGCAGCCACAGGGTCTTTGCTCGCTATTATGGCACCAACCCTTTTTGGGGTGCCATCAGTTGGACCAAACCCCTCCATTCCATTAATAGCATCAATTATCGATAGGTCCGGTTTGTATATCTTGTTTAAGTCAACTATTGCCTCTTTCATAAAACCATGGTATTGGGACCGATTTGAACTTAACAAGAACCCATAAACATTTTTTAACACTCCGGTATAACGATAGTCGGCATGTGTCTTTAATTTGGCCACATTTATGAGGTAGTCAGAAAAAACCATGGTGACGGGCACAAGAATTGTGGAAAAAATCTTCCCGTTCAAATCTAACCTTACCTTCGAGTCTTTCGATAAATTTACACACCGCACTCCAGAGTAGTTCTTCTCAAGGTCGATATAACCTAAAGCTTCGAATGATTCATCTGCAGTGCCGTACGAGTTGTTTGTTTCAACAATGTTTATTTTACACGATGAAATCTCCCTGATTCGCTTTATGATGGCTTCCACTATCCTTGAATCTGTAGTTGCCCCAGAAAATGAAGACTTCAGACAACAAAGATTGGGCTTTATTGAGACAACTTTTTTTCCTTTTAAATCGCTAAAACCGTTAATCAAACTGATAGCTTCATTGACTGCCTTTTCTATCGAAACTTCAGTCAATTTCACGACAGAAACAATAGATCTTTCATTCATTTTCTTAACTACCTTAAAATAACGACAGATTTAGTTCTACTTGATTCGTACGCAGCTAGGGTTACCCTGAGAACTTCTCTCGCCTCCTCTCCAGTAATGCTAGGTCTTTTGTCCTCAAGAATTGCCCTTAAGAAGCTATCTATTTCCTTTTCATAGGACCACCTTAAAGCCTCATCGGGTACTTTAGGATTAAGATGTCTAGGCAATATTCTTATTTTTCCTCCTATTTTGGACGCTAATGAATTCTTACTATAAAAATAGAGTGAAGGACCAAAAAGATCAGATTCGAGTTTCCCTTCAGTTCCGATAATTTCCAGCATCTTATTATTTGACATGGAAAGGTAGTCTGGCAAATACAGCCAAGCAACAGTAATACTTGTCAAAATGTCATTGTTGAATTTTACTAGTACAACAGAGGACTCGTCGGCACTAACTCCCTCAGTGAAAGTCATAGTAGACGCATAAACTTCAATTGGTTTGCCGAATAACCATATGAATAAGTCTACGAGGTGCACCCCCATGTCAAAAAATGCACCAACTCTTTTTTCTGTCTCCTTTCGGTAAAATTCCTTATCGACATCATTCCCAAAGGGACCCATTGTAGCAATAACTTCACCTCTTGAAGTGATTATCCTACCTATTTTTCCTTCATTTGTGTAGTTTCTCATTCTAACATGATTTGGCAAAAATCTGCAGTTGAACCCTACCATAAACTTGATCTTACTACGTGAAACTGCTTCCAATACCTCGTCAGCTTCTTTCATATTCAAGGCGAGTGGCTTCTCGCATAATGTGTGAACACCATGAGAAGCGGCGTCTACGACAATTTTGGAGTGCGTTGAAGTGGGAGTACAGACACTAATAGCCTCAACCAAATCGCCTTCAAGTAATTCTTCATAGTCCGTAAAAGCATATTTCACATTGTATTTCTCTTTTGTTTTGCTTAAGAGTTCTTCATTTGTATCACAAATAGCGACTAGCTCTGACCTGGGATTTTGAACATAGTTTGGAATATGAACACTTTGGCCAATCCACCCGCACCCAACAACGCCAGTCTTCAATTTTTTCCACAAACCATCACAACCATGTTTGAATGAAGTTCCTATTTCTGTCTATATTTCTCTCTTATACTATCCACTTTCTGCCATTTGTGAAGCGACCTCCCTCCCAAGATAAGGAGCATTCCCCTCAAAACTGTCAACTGATAATTTAAAAAAGTCCATAGGATTCTTAGGTATTTTTTTCCAGTAATAAAATACCCTATCGCCAACGTAGCACATGCCCCCAGCATTAAAGAGGCTGAGGTCCATGTCAAGTTTCCACCTTGCAATAAATAACAGAAAAGGCTTGCTAAGCATAGGATAGGGAAGCTGAAAACTAAGAATGGAGAAATAACGTGCATAAAGAAGTTAGCTGGTAAGATGATAAGCCCAAACTTTCCATATTTGTTCTTGAACATCATATCCTTGTTCTGCCAAAATAGACGAGCCAACCCTTGTCCTCTTCTGACTTTTTGGAGTTGCAGAGAGGCTCGATCTGGGGGTGAATATTCATAGAAAACGGCTTGCTGGTCGCATATTGCTCTAAATCCTTTTCTCCGTACTGTTATTGCTAATTGGCAATCGTCTGCATTTGCGTTTTCTCTCACGTTTTCTCCTTGTATAACATTTGCTCTGTATGCTGCAAACTGACCCTCAAAAAGAGGGGTTGAATCGATGACGCTTTCCCCTATC